>SKEL01000477.1_pt1 | contig 43314 bp, 38 predicted proteins | sample 4826741 | NCBI WGS metagenome assembly SKEL01 (sample SAMN11008810, study PRJNA524170) | human gut metagenome | biome: Human fecal sample; material: Feces; isolation source: fecal sample from pouch patient p33 | host: Homo sapiens | place: Israel: Tel-Aviv | collected 2016-03-22
GCCTCGTATCTTCTAGTGTGCCGACAAGTTGATTCTTGAAGCAATCTTGCAGGATAAATTTTCTTATTTCAAGGCGGAGGAGAGAGGCGTAGCGGTGGCTACGGCGACCGACGACAACGCGGAAATAAGAAATTTAGACGTAAGATTGTTCAAGAAATCAACTTGTCGGCACACTAGCTTCTCCTATCTGATTAATGTTGTGATATTTGCAACTTGTTCGTATTTGCAATCTGTTTGTATTTGCAACTTGTTTGCATTTTTGTATTATATCGTATTTTCATCATTTGTCAAGTCCCCACCCACTGTTTATTGCTCTTCGTAACCTCCGCAGGGGACTTGCTTGATTCGGTTAAAAAATAGAATCACATAAAAAAGACCATCTTCCGGATATAGGGGGTAAAATCCGGAAAATGGTCTTCTTATCACGTTATTCTATTCTTGCAATAATTAAGGAGGCATATGCAATGATAATCGAAAATACTACTTATTTACTTTTAAAAACCATAGTAACTGTTCAGTACCTCGCGGGATAGCAGACTGCTAAACAGCTACAAACCATTCATTATTCAGCAACAGCTTTGAATGCTTCGTCAAGGTCCTGAATAATATCGTCAACGTTCTCTGTACCGATAGAAAGACGGATTGTGTTTGGTTTGATACCCTGATCAAGAAGCTCTTCTTCTGTGCACTGGCTGTGTGTTGTTGTAGCCGGATGGATAACAAGAGATTTAACATCAGCTACATTGGCAAGCAGTGAGAACAGTTCAAGGTTATCAATGAAGTCTTTTGCTTTCTGTGCATCACCTTTAATCTCAAATGTAAAGATAGAACCGCCGCCGTTCGGGAAGTATTTCTTGTAAAGTTCCTGCTGGCTTGGATCTGTGGATACAGATGGATGATGAACTTTCTCTACCTGTGGGTGATTGTTCAGATACTGAACAACTTTCAGTGCGTTCTCTACATGACGCTCTACACGAAGAGACAGTGTCTCAAGTCCCTGAAGGAAGATGAAAGAGCTTACCGGAGAGATTGTAGCACCTGTGTCACGAAGAAGGATTGCACGGATCTTTGTAACAAATGCTGCAGGTCCGCATGCTTTTGTAAAGCTTACACCATGGTAGCTTGGGTTTGGCTCTGTAAGAGATGCGAATTTACCTGATGCTTCCCAGTCAAATTTACCACCTTCTACGATGACACCACCGATTGTTGTTCCATGTCCACCGATGAATTTAGTTGCGGAATGAACAACGATATCTGCACCATATTCGATTGGTCTTACAAGGTAAGGTGTTGCAAATGTGTTATCTACAACAAGCGGAATCTTATGTGCATGAGCAATCTTTGCGATAGCTTCAATATCAACTACATCAGAGTTCGGGTTTCCAAGAGTCTCGATATAAACAGCCTTTGTGTTATCCTGGATTGCACTCTCTACTTCTTCAAGGTTGAATACATCAACAAATGTTGTCTTGATTCCGTAAGCCGGAAGTGTATGTTCCAGAAGGTTTGTTGTTCCACCGTAGATATTCTTAGCTGCTACGATGTGGTCACCCTGCTGTGCAAGGTTCTCGATTGTATATGTGATAGCTGCTGCACCGGATGCTACAGCAAGTGCTGCGGAACCACCTTCAAGTGCTGCGATTCTCTTCTCAAATACATCTTCTGTCGGGTTTGTAAGACGTCCGTAGATGTTACCTGCATCTGCAAGTCCGAAACGAGCTGCTGCGTGATCGCAGTTTCTGAATACATAAGAGGATGTCTGATAGATCGGTACTGCTCTTGCATCTGTAACCGGATCCGGGTTTTCCTGTCCTACGTGAAGCTGTAATGTTTCAAATTTGAAATGTCTGTCTTTTCTTGCGATTTTCTTGCTCATGTGTTTGTCCTCATCTTTCTCTATAATTATAATTCGTTATGGTCTTTATTATCAGATTCACTCTGATCATATAACTCTATGATATGTATCCCGGAACTTCAACTTCTTATATCCGGAAAATTCTCAGGATTTCTATTTTAATATGTTCTGTCTTCTCTTAGATCAACAACACAGACACATTCGTTTCTCTTCTATACAAATTCGATTCTGGCTTTTTAATACTCTCATTTTCTAAGCCTCTTCTCTTTCTACATATTTCATATCTGTTTGATATGATTTAGCATAGTTGTATATTATCATCCTATTCCTAGTATGTCAATAGGAAAACGAAAGTTTTTTCCTGATAACCTTATCTTAGAATTTTATAGCTTTTAATAGTTAATAACTATATGTCTATCATTCAGATTACAAAAACATTTCAAAGCAAAGCAATTCGCAAATATAAGACAAAAAAGTGTACCGACAAGTTGATTTTTGAAACAATCTTGCCGGTACACTTGCACTCCTGATTTTCAACTTCCTGTTTATTTAATGCAGCTCTCGATCACGCCGCCGCCGACAACGATATCTCCGTCATAAAGAACAACTGCCTGTCCTTTTGTGATAGCTCTCTGTGGTTTGTCGAAACGCACATGAAGAACTCCATCCTCTGTCTGCCATGCCACTGCATCCTGCTCCAGATGACGGTAGCGGATCTTCGCTTTCAGCCTCATCGGCTCTTTCAGGGATTCGCAGGAAATCAGATTTACCTTTGCAGCTGTCAGTTCCGAATGAAAAAGATCCTCGTTACTTCCAAGAACTACCTGATTCAGCTTAGGTGAAATCTCACATACATACAGTCTGGAAGCAGCCGGAATACCAAGTCCTCTTCTCTGTCCAAGTGTATAATGAATGATTCCTTTGTGCTTACCGAGAACATTTCCCTCTGTATCCACGAATTCTCCCGGCTTTGATTTACGTCCGGTGTACTGTTCGATAAACTTCGCATAATCACCGTCCGGTACGAAACAGATATCCTGGCTGTCATGCTTTCTGGCATTGACAAAGCCATTCTTCTCTGCGATTTCACGAACTTCTGTCTTGCGCAGTCCGCCAAGCGGCAGGGAAATGTGCGCCAGCTGCTCCTGTGTCAGCATGTACAGCACGTAACTCTGGTCTTTCGTATCATCTACCGCTTTCTTTAATAAATAACGGCCTTTCTCCTCATCATACTCTATGCGGGCATAATGACCTGTTACGATATAATCGTACTCCAGTTCACGCATTCTCTGTAACATCTTGTCAAATTTCAGATAGCGGTTGCAGTCGATACATGGATTCGGCGTGCAGCCATGTTCGTACGCATCCACAAAACGATCCATGACATCTTCTTTAAATCTCTCTGAAAAGTTAAAGACATAATATTTAATTCCCATTCTGTAGCAGACACTTCTCGCATCCTCCACGTCATCCAGAGAACAGCAGGTATTTTCTCTCTTAACTCCTATGTCTTCATTGTGATACAATTTCATAGTAGCACCGATACACTCGTCGCCCGATTCCTTTGTCAGCAGAGCTGCCACAGAGCTATCCACTCCGCCGCTCATTGCGATAATTGCTTTTTTCATTTTTATTCCATCCTGTTCTGTGATCCGATTACCCGGAATATTATTGTTTATAATAATTTTATTTATAGATGTCAGGGGCAAAAGGTATTTTGCCCCTGATATTTATTCTAACACATTTATGTAAAATAAAAAAAGCCCTAAAAAGGGCTTTTTACATTTTACACAAATAATGGAGTAGAATAGTAACGGTCACCGGAATCCGGAAGAAGTGCTACGATTGTCTTTCCTTTGTTCTCCGGTCTCTTAGCCAGTTCGATTGCTGCATAGAGAGCTGCACCAGAGGAAATACCCACCAGGATTCCTTCATGTTTAGCGATCAGTTTGCCTGTTGCAAACGCATCTTCGTTCTCTACCGGAATAATTTCATTATATACATCTGTGTTTAATGCTTTCGGAACAAATCCTGCACCGATACCCTGAATCTTATGCGGGCCGCTCTTTCCCTGGGAAAGTACCGGAGAAGTTGCAGGCTCTACTGCTACTACTTTTACATCTGGGTTCTGGGATTTGAGATATTCACCAACACCAGTGATAGTTCCGCCTGTACCAACACCTGCTACAAAGATATCAACCTGTCCATCTGTATCTCTCCAGATCTCCGGTCCTGTAGTTTTTCTGTGGATTGCCGGGTTTGCCGGGTTCTCGAACTGTCCCGGTATGAAACTGTTCTCATATTCAGCTGCCAGTTCATTTGCTTTCGCGATTGCACCGTTCATACCTTTTGTTCCGTCTGTTAAAACAATCTCTGCACCGTATGCTTTCAGAATGTTTCTTCTCTCAACACTCATTGTCTCCGGCATGGTAAGGATTACTCTGTATCCTTTGATTGCTGCAAGAGAGGCAAGACCAATTCCTGTGTTTCCTGATGTAGGCTCAATGATTACTGCGCCAGGTTTCAGAATACCTTTCTCTTCTGCATCTTCGATCATGCTCAGTGCGATACGGTCCTTAGCACTTCCTGCCGGGTTAAAGTACTCAAGTTTAACAAGAACCTTAGCTTCCAGACCAAGATCTTTCTCAATATTTCCAACCTCAAGGAGAGGTGTATTTCCAACCAGTTCTGCTGCGTTCTTATAAATTTTACCCATGAGTTCGTCCTCCCTGTTTCGCATTTCATAGTAAATATATATGAATTATATGTTATATACATAATATGCCATAAAGCCGCTATTGTCAAGGGGTAAATTTAAAAATTTCCCGGTGCATATCCTTAGAGTGTGTTTGAAAAAGGCTTTCTACAAGATGTGCGTCACAATTTGTGGGAGATTTTGTCTGATTGAGGGCGGCGTAGCGGGCTACGCCAACCGAAAGAAGGCAAAATATACCGCAAAGTGGGGCGCACAGATTGCAGGAATGATTTTTCAAACACACTCCAGAACATGTTTGATGTCAAAACAGCCCCGCGATTGCACTTTCAAATCGCAGGGCTGTTGATAATCTGATTTATACATCTATCGGTGTAATAACTCAGATCCGTTATTTATTTTTCCTCTTTCTTACCACTACCGTCGTGATAACCAATGCAGATGCTGCAAGAAGCAGAAATCAGATCACGTAGTCATTTCCCATCTGTTCATACCAGTCTTTGAGATCCTGGAGTGTTACTTTATCCAGTACACTCTCCATTGCCTCATCCAGCATCTTCCATAAGCGGAGTGTTACACACTCTCCGGCTTTGCTGCACTGGTTTGGTTCATCTTCCAGACAGGCTACCGGTTTCATGCTGCCCTCTGTCAGGCGCAGGATAGTGCCTACAGTGTAAGTCTTAGGCTCTCTGGCGAGCATATAACCGCCCTGGGCTCCTCTTAAGCTCTTAACGTATCCTGCTTTCTTTAATGATGAAATAATCTGCTCCAGATATTTCTCGGAAATATCCTGTCTCGCAGCAATATCTTTAATCTTGACCAGCTCACCTGTGTTATGCACAGCAAGGTCCAGCATCAGTCTTAACGCATATCTTCCTTTAGTAGATATCTGCATATTCCAAAACCCTCCTGATTTTATATTTTCCGGGTATCTGAAATCTTACTTCAACCCGGCATTATATTTATAGAAACTTTTATCTATTATTATCTCCTCCCTATTATATAGTATTCCTAGTTATTTGGTCAAGATATATTTTTATTCCCTATATGAATATAGTGAAATATAGGCTACTGTTCACATGCTGCTATTTTACGATACTTTTTGTCATAATAATATGCCAAAATCACAGGACATTGTTATTATTCTTTACAGTCAAAAAATCACAGGACTCAACAACAAGCCCTGTGATTCTCATCCTTCTCTGTAATTATAGTAAATCCATAAATAATGCAGTATTTTATTGACTTGCCATAATATCTGCTGTCTCTTACTTCTCCAGTTCGTCTGCTGCTGAGAATACCTTAAATCCATTATTCTTAAGTACGCTCTCTGTCACTGTGATATCCTCGGAATGAAGGATCACTACAGGTCTGAGGTCTTTTCTGTGGAAAGAAGTGTAGATGTAGTCAAGGCTTACATTGCTGTCTGCCATAATTTTCAGAAGTTCATCCAGACCGCCTACCTGATCCTTCATATCTACTACGATTGCCTGTGTGATACGGTTCATGTATCCGCTCTGATTTAAAATAATCTCTGCCTTATCCGGATCGTCACAGATCATACGGAAGATTGCAAATTCCGGTGCATCAAAGCATGCAAAACCATAAATGTTAATGTTATTATTGGCAAGCAGGCCCGTCACTCTCTTAAGACTTCCTGCTTTATTTTCTACAAATACAATGTTCTGTTTTATCATATTGATTTCTTCCTCTCATTCTTACTCTACTTACCCTGCATAAGGCATCAATAAATTTTCTTATTTCAAGGCGGGGCGTGCAGATTGCCGGAATGATTTTTTCAAACGCACTCTGGTGTTTACATCTCTTCATCCACATATCTCTGAATATTAGACGCATTTACATACTTCGTCATATGCTCACCATCTGTGATAACCAGCGTCGGTGCCTGCATGATTCCGAATTCCTTTGCCATCTCCGGATTCTTCTCCGCGTCGATGATCTCCAGTTCTTCGCCCTCGAGCATCTTCTTTGCCATCTTGCAGTTCGGGCAGGTGCTTGTTGTAAACAAATATTTATGTGATGTCACCGGCTCAATCTTCACATCATCTTTTGTCATGGTAACCATGCTTGTGTGTACCGGCTGCATTTTCTTGATATCGGAATGCATCACATCATAGAGTGTACGGTTCTTATATTCCTGAGCCTTACCGTCATTCCAGTTCTGTACCGGTCTGTAATATCCGGTAATACGGCTGTAAACTTCTGCCTTCTTGCCACATTTCGGACAGGTGAAATGCTCACCGCTGATATATCCATGTTCCTTACATACCGAATATGTCGGGGAAATGGTGTAATACGGCAGTTTATAATTCTCTGCAATCTTACGCACCAGTGCGGCTGCTGCCTTCCAGTCAGGAAGCTTCTCACCGATAAATGCATGGAATACAGTTCCTGATGTATACAATGTCTGCAGTTCATCCTGAATATCCAGTGCATCAAAGATATCTGTCGTATACTCAACCGGAAGATGAGAACTGTTTGTATAGTAAGGAGTATCTCCCTTCTTTCCGGCAGTCTTGATATCCGGCCAGCGCTTTCTGTCGTGTTTTGCCAGACGATATGCAGTAGATTCCGCAGGTGTTGCCTCAAGGTTGAAAAGCTCGCCCTCGTATTTCTCCTGATAGTCAGAGAGACGTTCTCTCATATGAAGCAGAACTTCTTTTGTAAATTTCCGGGTGTTCTCGTCGGACATATCTCCACCTAACCAACGTGCATTCAATCCAACTTCATTCATTCCTACCAGACCAATCGTTGAGAAATGATTGGAAAAGCTTCCCAGGTATCTCTTTGTGTATGGATATAATCCCTCATCCAGCAGTTTACCAATGACTTCTCTCTTGATATGAAGAGAACGTGCGGAAATATCCATCAGACGATCCAGACGGTTATAAAATTCCTCAGGTGTCCTGGAAAGGTATGCGATACGCGGCATATTGATCGTTACAACGCCGACAGACCCGGTACTCTCTCCTGATCCAAAGAATCCGCCGCTCTTCTTACGCAGTTCTCTTAAGTCCAGACGCAGACGGCAGCACATGCTTCGGATATCGCTTGGTTTCATATCACTGTTGATATAGTTTGAGAAATATGGTGTTCCATATTTGGATGTCATCTCAAAGAGCAGACGGTTATTCTCTGTATCAGACCAGTCAAACTCTTTCGTAATGGAATAAGTCGGAATCGGATACTGGAATCCGCGTCCGTTGGCATCACCCTCGATCATTGTCTCGATAAATGCCTTATTGATCATGTCCATCTCTTTCTTACAGTCTTTGTACTTGAAGTCCATATTCTTACCGCCCACGATAGCAGGAAGCTCTGCAAGGTCATCCGGTACGGTCCAGTCCAGTGTGATATTGGAGAACGGTGCCTGTGTTCCCCATCTGCTTGGAGTATTTACTCCATAAATAAAGGATTCAATGCACTTCTTCACTTCCGGATAGCTTAAATTGTCTGCTTTAACAAACGGTGCAAGATACGTATCAAAAGAAGAGAATGCCTGTGCACCGGCCCACTCATTCTGCATGATTCCAAGGAAGTTGACCATCTGGTTACAAAGAACGCTTAAATGCTTCGCCGGTGAAGATGTGATCTTACCTTCGATTCCGCCAAGTCCCTCCTGAATCAGCTGCTTCAGTGACCATCCTGCACAATATCCGGTCAGCATGGACAAATCGTGGATATGAATATCTGCATTTCTGTGCGCCTCTGCAATCTCATTGTCATAAATCTCAGACAGCCAGTAGTTAGCAGTAACTGCACCGGAGTTGCTTAAGATCAGACCACCGACAGAATAAGTAACGGTAGAGTTCTCTTTTACACGCCAGTCCTCAACTTTAACATAGCTGTTTACGATTTCTTTGTAGTCAAGAATCGTTGACTTCATATTGCGGACTTTCTCTCTCTGCTTACGATAAAGAATATATGCCTTGGCCACATCTGAATAACCTGCCTGGATCAGTACGTTCTCTACGCTGTCCTGAATCTCCTCTACTGTAATCTTATTATCTGTGATTTTGTCCTGAAAATCAGAAGTAACACGCAGCCCTAAGAGATCGATCATCTCTTCGCTATAATTTTTCTCTTTCGCATCAAAGGCTTTATGGATTGCGGCTGTAATCTTGCCAATTTTAAATTCGTCCATCTCGCCGTCACGTTTTACTACCTGAAACATAACTATTGCCCCCATTTTCTCTTGTTCATATGTCCTGTTACGGACACTTGCCGTTTACCGTTCACTCCGTTCCCGGCAAACGCTGTAGGTCTATTGTATCAGAGTATCTATCTTTCGTCAACACGCAAAAACACCACATAATGTTTCCCATTTCTCAGAAAGGTACAATATATGGTGTTTTTCAGGTTTTAAAATTTTTTATTCTATTGAAGCGCATCCGCCGGTTTATTGCTTTTATGCCAAATTCAAAAGTTTCATCCCAAAAAGCTCATTCCAGAATATATTTACACAACTTTAGGATAAATTTCCTTCGGCACTCTGGCCTTCACAGCGATTCCCTCATCTGTGTATTCTTCCGAGATCAGCTGGCCATACTCACGTATAAGCTGAATCTTTCCTGCTTCGCTGTATGGGAAAAGGCGCTCTACATAAATCTGTTCTTCTGTCAGAAGCTTCTCCAGCAGGTCATTGAGATCATCCAGTCCCTCTCCTGTCTTTGCAGAAATCTTCAGCGTATAATCAGACTTAAAATCTCTCAGCACAGAAGCGCCAGGCGCATCCTGCTTGTTAAAAAGTGTGATGATTTTCTTTCCCATCACGCCAAGCTCGCGCAGTGTCTCATATACAACATACATCTGCATCTCAGCCTGCGGATTCGAGGAATCCACAACGTGGATAATGTAATCCGCATATTTCGCCTCTTCCAGTGTACTCTTGAATGCCTCTACCAGATGATGCGGCAGTTTATGAATAAATCCTACCGTATCCGTCAGCAGAATCTGCTGCCCATCTTTCAGATTGAGCAGTCTGGTCGTCGGGTCCAGTGTTGCAAACAATTTATCTTCAGACAGGACATCAGAACCTGTCAGTTTATTTAACAGTGTAGACTTTCCTGCATTCGTATATCCCACGATTGCAGCAGTCTTCATATTGCCTCTCGCACGACTGGAACGAATCAGCTCTCTGTGCTTCTCTACCTGAGACAGTTCCTGTTTCAGTGCAGAAATTCTGGTACGGATCAGGCGTCGGTCTGTCTCCAGTTTCTTCTCACCAGGACCTCTCGTTCCGATTCCTCCGCCCAGACGGGAAAGAGATTCTCTCAAACCAACCAAACGTGCCGCTCTGTAGCGGAGCTGTGCAAGCTCTACCTGAATCTTACCTTCACTGGTGATAGCGCGTGCCGCAAAGATATCCAGAATCAGCAATGTTCTGTCCATTACCTTGCAGTCGAGCTCACGCTCCAGGTTATTTAACTGTGCAGGAGAAAGTTCATCATCACAGATAATACCGGTCGCATCCATGGCATACACCAACGCACGCACTTCCTCGATCTTACCTTTACCGATATAGGTTCCCGGATGCACTGCTTCGCGATTTTGTATGATCTTACCTACTGTGACAGCTCCTGCAGTTGAGGCAAGCTCTTCCAGCTCATCCAGTGATTCCTCTACGTTGTCGTTATCACCTGTCTGAACCCCTACAAGAACTACCCGTTCCTCCAGCTTTCCAAATTCTTCCATAACATCTCCTTAATCAGACAATTGTGAATCAGCACTGCTATCTTCCCCACTTACACGGGTCTTCAGAAAAGCCAGCTCCTTTTTCACTGTCTTATCATCCGGATACAGTCCCAGATATTCGTTCGCTTTCTGCAGCGCAGTCTGGAAGTCCAGCTTCTTCTCATATACAGCAATCTCATTAAACAGCAGACTCTGCATATCTTCTGCATCTGCCACATGGATTCCACTTGATATATTAGAAAGAGCACTGTCGTAATCTCCGTCCTCTATATCGCATAATGCAAGCCCGTTGAATCCTTTTGCCCCATTCTCAGCCTGTGATACATACTGCTGGAACATTGTCCTCGCATTCGCGCTGTCTCCCTGATCCATGTATACCATTCCAAGAAGTGCCAGAGCTTCTGTATTATCACCGTCTATGGCCTGTTTCAGCTCAGCTGTCGCGTTTTCATAATCATCCATGTAATAATAAACACGGCCTCTGTCACAGTGATCCTGCGCATTCTTCGCATTTCCGGATAATGCTGCTTCCAGATAACGGGTTCCGTCTGCCTCCATATCCTTGTCCAGATATGCTCCATAAATCTGGAGTGCTCTGTCATAGGTCGCATCCTCGCCATATGCCTGCTCGAAATTAGAGGAAGCTTCTTCATAAGAATCCATAGCCAATGCAGTCTCACCTGTCAGAAAATACAGATCAGCATCCATATTGTAAGATTCCGCCAGCGCCTGACAGTCTGCCATTGCCTCTTCATATTCTTTCAGTTTCAGATAAGCCGCCGCCCTGTAAGAAAGGATATCTTTCTTTAATGCCTTGCCAACTTTGTCACAATCAAGGGCATTGCTAAAATATGTTACCGCCTCATCATAATTTCCCAGTTTCAGCTGAGCCACTCCTGCTCCCCTGTATGACTGGGCGGGCTTCACACCTGCAGATATCGCAGCCTCATATTCTTCCAGTGCAACCTCATAATTTCCATTTTCCAGATCCTGGGCTGCCTGCTTATAATTCTTCGTACTTTCTGCACTGCAGCCTGTCAAGAGTGTAAGACTCAGACAGGCTGCAGTCAGAAACAATCCTGTTTTTCTGTTATTCATGCAATTCCTTTGCCTGCAGATCAGTCAACGATCAGACCTTCTGCTTCCATTACTTTCACTACTCGCTCAACATTCTCGCGGCAGATCTCATCAGTTCCGGCTTCCACCATAACACGGATCAGTGGCTCTGTACCACTCTCACGTACAAGGATACGTCCATCGCTGCCAAGACTCTTGGCAACTTCATTTACAACTTTAACCACATTTTGATTCTCTCTTGCCGTCTTTTTATCTGCTACGCGCACATTTCTCAGAAGCTGTGGATAAACTTTCATCTCTTTTGCGAGATCACACAGAGTTGCTTTCTTCTCTACACATGCCTCCATCACCATCAGAGAAGTAAGGATTCCATCACCCGTTGCGGCATAACGGCTGAAAATGATATGTCCGGACTGCTCACCGCCAAGACTGTAATCATTCTCCATCATATTCTCGGCAACATATTTATCACCTACGGCAGTCTGCTCATACTTCATGCCTTCTCTTTCCAGAGATTTATACAGACCAAGATTTGACATAACAGTTGTTACTACCGTGTTGCCATTTAGTCTTCCCTGCTCTTTGAGATATTTTCCACATACATACATGATCTTATCACCATCAATCACATTTCCTTTGTGATCGACTGCGATACAGCGGTCAGCATCACCATCATAGGCAAAACCGATATCCAGGCCATTATCCACCACGTATTTCTGAAGTACTTCAATATGAGTAGAACCGCAGTTCGTATTGATATTTGTACCATCCGGCTGATTATTGATCACATAAGTCTTTGCCTGAAGTGCATCAAATACACTCTTTGCGATAGCGGAAGAACTTCCGTTTGCACAGTCAAGACCTACCTTGATTCCCTTAAAATCACGGCTTGGGATAGAAATCAGATGTCCGATATAACGGTTTCTTCCGGAAGCAAAGTCTACGGTACGTCCGATATCCTCTTTCGTTGCCAGAGGGAGATCCTCGATCAGACCATCAAGATATGCCTCGATTCTTGCCTCTACCTCTGCTTCAATCTTCTGTCCATTACCGTTAAGGAGCTTGATTCCATTATCATAAAATGGATTGTGGCTTGCAGAGATCATGATTCCACAGTCAAAATCCTCTGTACGTACTGCATAGGAAACACTCGGAGTAGTCGTTACATGAAGAAGATATGCATCTGCACCGGATGCAGTCAGACCTGCAACAAGTGCATACTCGAACATATAGCTGCTTCTTCTTGTATCTTTACCGATTACGATCTTGGCCTTATGGTCTCTTCCGTAATACCAGCCTACATAACGTCCTACTTTAAACGCATGGTCTACTGTCAGTTTGACATTAGCTTCTCCTCGAAATCCATCTGTTCCAAAATATTTTCCCATAATATAACTCTCCTTTCACTTACACAGTTGTATACATTTATCTTTTTTACAACTATTCAGCCCTCTGCCATTGCAGTTACTCTTTTATTTATAAAGTCCCTGCGGATATACACCTGCATCTGTGAGATTTTTAAATGCTTCCATCACTGCTTCTTTATCTTCCTGATAAGTTACGCCAAACCAGGTGTCCTTTGTCTCCAGGACATCCACGCTGGCGCTGCCGTTCTTGATCAGCTGATCTACCAGAATTGGAAGCAGATATTCTTTCTTAATATCATCCGGAGCCAGGCTGCTTAAGAATTCCACGAAACCTTTCTCAAGGATTTCCATAAAGTCCGGGGTCAGACCCCACATGTTCATGGAAACCAGATCCTTTACATCAAGTTTTCGTACGCTTCCGTCTGCGTTTCTTGCCTCAGCGCCATCAGCAGTCTTAAATATATCATGTGTTTCATCCACACCTGTAAGCTGTCCATTCTCAATGTTGCAGATTCCTCTTGTAACACTTCCGTTATCACTTAATGTGTTGCCAAGTCTGAAACCTGCCATGCAGATATGAATCCTGCCGTCTTTTGGCTGTTCCTGAATAAGGTAATCATGAACTTTTACATAGGCTTCCTTTCCATAGTAGTCATCTGCATTGATTACGATAAATGGCTCATCCAGTACTTTCTTCGCAGCAAGTACGGCCTGGCCGGTTCCCCATGGTTTCGTGCGGTCAGCTGGTTTGGTGAAGCCTTCCGGCAGATCATCAAGTTCCTGGAATACATATTCTACTTCTGTGATCTTCTCGATACGCTCACCGATCACTTTGCGGAATTCCTCTTCCAGATCCTTGCGGATGATAAATACTACTTTGTTAAATCCAGCTTCCAGTGCATCATGGATAGAATAGTCCATGATAATCTCTCCGCACGGTCCTACCGGCGCAAGCTGTTTGATTCCCTTTCCAAAACGACTTCCGATTCCTGCTGCCATAATTACAAGTGCTGTTTTCTGCATAAATATTTTCCTCCTGTTTACCTTCTCCCCAAAATCTATTCTTCATCCTGCAGGTTACTTAATTTAGCTGCCTGATCTGCTGCGATCAGACTGTCAATAATCTCATCCAGGTCACCATTTAAAATATTCTCAAGTCTGTGCAGTGTCAGTTTGATTCTATGATCGGTCACACGTCCCTGTGGGAAGTTATAAGTTCTGATCTTCTCGGAACGGTCACCTGTCCCGATCTGGCTTCTTCTTGCCTCAGCCTCAGCGTCATGCTGTTTCGCAAGTTCCATCTCATACAGACGGGAACGCAGGACTTTCAGCGCCTTATCCTTGTTCTTAAGCTGTGACTTCTCATCCTGACAGGAGATAACGATTCCTGTCGGAATATGAGTCAGACGTACCGCAGAGTCTGTAGTATTGACACACTGTCCACCATTTCCTGATGCACGGAATACGTCAAATTTACAGTCATTCATATCCAGATGGAAGTCGATTTCCTCCGCTTCCGGCATGATCGCAACTGTACAGGTAGAGGTATGGATACGTCCGCCGGATTCTGTCTCCGGAACTCGCTGTACACGATGCACACCGCTCTCATATTTCAGTCTGGAATATGCACCCGCACCTGTGATCATGAATGTTACTTCCTTGAAACCACCGATTCCGTTCTCATTAAGACTCATCATCTCTGTTTTCCAGCGGCGGGATTCTGCGTATTTTACATACATACGGTAAATCTCCGCTGCAAAAAGAGCTGCCTCGTCTCCACCGGCACCTGCACGAATCTCAACGATAACGTTCTTGTTATCATTCGGGTCCTTCGGCAGAAGCAGGATCTTAAGTTCATGTTCCAGTTCCTCTACATTCTTCTTCGCATCAGATAACTCTTCCTTGAGCATCTCACGCATATCTTCGTCCTTCTCCTCCTCAAGCATGGAAAGACTATCCTGAATCGTCTCTTTATTCTTCTTATACTCGCGGTAAGCATCTACGATTGGCTGCAGGTCACTCTGTTCCTTCATCAGCTTCTGAAAATGCTCCTGATTATCTGTAACACCAGGCTCTCCAAGCTCATTAAGCACTTCTTCAAAGCGAATGAGCAGATCGTCTAATTTATCAAACATATTTCTCCTCCTGTAGTTTCTTTCGTCCAAGAACCACGCGGTCCAGCCCGCAAAGGTCCTGCCTTATCTCAATATATTCATAGCCTTCTTTTCGTAAAAGGCCAGCCACATCTTCTCCCTGGCTGCATCCGATCTCATATAAGAGCCAGCCACCCGGGGCAAGATAATTCTTTGCCTGTCTGGTGATGGTCCTGTAGAAATAAAGACCATCCTCCAGGCCATCCAGAGCCATTCGCGGATCATGAAGCCTCACTTCTTCCATCAGCCCTTCAATCTCTGCGGTAGGAATATATGGCGGATTTGATATAATCATATCATAAGCTATGCTATGATTTCCATTGCTATTTTTATGTTCAGCATATTTTATTATATCTTTTTCCGAAACGCCCGCTTCATGTACTATGTTTTGCATTTCAGAATTCACTGCCTGCACTTTATCTGTATCTGAACCATTTTGTATACATTCCTGCCTCTCCTTAAAAAAAGCAGAAGAAAACAGATCACCCTGTATAAACTCAGCTCTGTCAGCCACCTCCAGTGTCCGGGCATTTCGCTCTGCCACTTCCAGTGCCAGTTCTGACAGATCCACGCCTGTTCCACAGGCCTTTGGCATTTCTTTCAGAATGCTTATCAGGATACAGCCTGATCCTGTACACATGTCCAGTATATGCAGCTCTTTGTCGGCTTCTGCTGTCTTCGCACATTCAAGTGCTGCTTCCACCAGAGTTTCCGTGTCCTGTCTCGGCACCAGCACGTTTTCATTTACATAAAATTCATATCCCATAAAAAAAGCCTGATGCGTCAGATGCTGCAGCGGTATGTGCTCAGCACGTCTGCCAATCAGTTTCAGATATTGATCAGCAGTCTCTTCTGAGACATTCTCTTCTCCGTGTGCAAAATAATACGCCCGGCTTTTTCCTGTTGTATATTCCAGAAGGAGCCAGGCATCCAGCCCGGCTTCCCCAATCCCTGCCTTCGCAAGGATATTCTGTCCTTTTTTTAATAACCCTGTCAGAGTTTCACTGCTCATGGAGTCATACCTTTCTCTTTATTGTTCAAATATTTCAATCATTATTGGCACTGTTCCTTATAATATACAGAATTTATGTTACTGTTCACACTCCACTATCCCGCGAGGTGTTTTGGCATGGATATGCCAAAATCCCGAGACATACAAGCCAAAATTCCATTGCCGCAGGCAATCTGGAATGAATTTTGGCTGCGTTACTGAGAACGGAGTGAACAGTAACGAATTTATATTATTTCTCACTCTGCTTTTTTCTGAGCAGCACTTTCTGAAACTGTATTCCCAGATACATTTTCAGGTTCAACCTCAACGCCAAACTCTTCTTTCAGGTATGCTCTCCAGTCAAAGACTGCCTCAACAGCTTTGATTGCAACTTCTGCCATATCTGCTGTCGGTTCCTTGGTTGTCAGTTTCTGCATTGCCAGACCTGGTTTGCTGAAGAAATCAGCGATCTTGCTGTCTGATCTGCCTGCCCACTGGATGATCTCAAATGAAATTCCGGCAACGACCGGCACCATGAGGAGTCTTCCGAAGAGTCTCACCCAGTAAACCGGAACCAGTACAAAAATAAAATGCAGGAAAATGCTGACAAGCATAACCAGAAACAGAAAGCTTGTTCCGCAGCGTTTATGCTGTCTGGAACTTGCCATGACATTCTCTACGGTAAGCGGCAGTCCATGTTCCACGCAGTTAATACATTTGTGTTCTGCGCCGTGATACATGAAAGTTCTCTGAATATCCTTCATTCTGGAAATCAGAAGCATGTATCCCATAAATAATGCCAGTTTCACAAATGCCTCCACTACGGTAACTACGAACTCTGAAGCACCGACTTTCCTGCAAAGACTTGCAAGCGCATATGGCAGTAACATAAATGCCGCAATCGATACTACAATTGAAATCGCAACTGTCACATATAACAGCCATTTAAACTGCTTATCTTCCTTTTCTTTCTTCGCCTCGCGCTCTTCCTCGGAAAGTGCTGCGTTTGCTTTTGCCTCTTCTTCATCCTCTTCATCTCCCGCAATCTCGGCAGAGTACATCAGGCACTTCGTGCCGACTACAAGGGAATCAATGAAGCTGACCACACCACGGATCAATGGGTACTTAAGAAATTTCGCATTTCCCAGTACAGATCTGTAGTCTTCTACTTTTAATTCAATCTCATTGTCTGGTCTGCGGACAGCAATGGAATATTTGTCTTTATGACGCATCATAATACCTTCCATTACAGCCTGACCACCGATATTTGATGATCTCATTCTTCTCTCCCGAAAGAAATTTAAGAAGGCTTTTCTTATTTCAGAGAAACTTTCGCGCTACCAGACTTCTAAATGAAGCGTAACTCTTTTACAACTTCTCCAGAAAACAAGAAAGGTTGAGATTTCCCAACCTCAACCTTCTCAATTTCTACTATATTCTGATTATTTGTTCAGGCCGTATTTCTTATTGAACTTATCGATACGTCCACGAGCCTGAGCTGCTTTCTGCTGACCTGTATAGAATGGATGACATTTAGAGCAGATTTCTACGTGGATGTCCTGTTTTGTAGATCCTGTTACGAATGTGTTTCCACAGTTGCAGGTTACAGTTGCCTGATAATAATTAGGATGGATTCCTTCTCTCATGATTTTCACCTCTCTGTAAAGATTCTATTTTCTATTCGTATTCATTTGACGAATTTACTATTAAACAGCTTTATGAGTATAACATAATGTACCGTAGAATGCAAGATATTTTAAAATTTATTTCTGTTTTTCTTTATTTTTCAGTCCGATTAACCCCTGAAGGTAATATTTCCTGTTTCCTGTTCTGCAAAAGATCAGATAAATTTCTGCTTCTTTGCCATCTGGACAAACTCTGCATTGTTTCTGGTGCGGGCAAACATATTCAGGATTTGTTCTACTGCATCTTCAGATTTCAGTCCGTTGAGTGCTTTTCGCATATTGTAAACCGCTTCCTGCTCCTCTGCACTCAGAAGCAGATCCTCTCTTCTGGTTCCGGATTTCTGGATATCAATTGCCGGAAATACACGTTTTTCCTGAAGTTTCCGGTCAAGGACAAGTTCCATGTTTCCGGTTCCCTTAAATTCTTCGTAAATAACATCGTCCATCTTGCTTCCGGTATCCACAAGGGCAGTCGCAAGGATCGTAAGGCTTCCACCTTCGCGCATGTTTCTGGCTGCACCGAAAAATCTCTTCGGCATATGAAGAGCAGCCGGGTCAAGACCACCGGAAAGAGTTCTTCCACTTGGCGGAATGATCAGGTTATAGGCTCTTGCCAGTCTGGTAATGGAATCCAGAAGGATCGTAACATCTTTTTTATGCTCTACCAGTCGGCGCGCACGTTCCACAACCATCTCGGATACTCTCTTATGATGCTCCGGAAGCTCATCAAAGGTAGAATAGATAACCTCCACATTGTCTCCCCTGATTGCTTCTTTGATATCTGTAACTTCCTCCGGACGTTCATCGATCAGCAGAATGATCAGATGCATATCCGGATTGTTTCGAAGAATGGATTTCGCCACATCTTTCAGAAGTGTGGTCTTACCTGCTTTCGGCGGAGACACGATCATTCCTCGCTGTCCCTTACCGATCGGGCTGATCAAGTCCACGATTCTCATCGCCACTGTTCCGCCCGGTCGTTCCATCACCAGACGTTCATTCGGGAAAATCGGAGTCATGTCTTCGAAATTATAACGTCTCTGTCCTTCGCTCGGATGGAAACCATTGATAGAAGTCACATACAAGAGCGCGCTGAACTTCTCTCCCTGTGTTTTGATACGGATATTTCCCTTGATAATGTCACCGGTCTTTAAATTGAATCTGCGGATCTGGGACGGGGATACATAGATATCGTTCTCTCCCGGCATATAGTTCTCACAGCGGATAAAACCATATCCGTCCGGCAGAACTTCCAGGATACCATCAGCCTTCTCACCACTGTCTAACTGCGCAGTCTCAGCCGGAGCATGGGATTCACTTCCCTGCTGTACCATTCCCTGTGTTTTTTCATAGGATCTTGTATAATTTCTTTCGTATGGTTTTTCATATGATTTTTCTGCTGTTTTTTCGTATGACTTTTCATATGGCTTCTCATACATTTTACTGCTGTTATTATTGTTGTTGCTACTGTTATTGTAGTTATTGTTGCTGTAATTATTATTGTTATTATAATTATTATTGCTGCTGTTATAGTTGTTATTATTGCTGTAGTTATTATAATTGCCGGTTCTTTCCTGGCTTCTTTCTGATCTCTGCGGTTTTTCTGCTTTTTCCGTCTGTCTCTCAGATACTCTTTCTGCCTGCCGCTCCTGTATTTTCTCTGTTTTTCTGTCCTGAACCTTTTCTGTATGTTCTTCTCTGTTTTCGCCGGATGCTTTCTCCCTTTCATCTTCCTGGAGCATTCTTTCGATCAGTTCCGGCTTTCTTAATACAGAAATTCCCTTCAGTCCTCTGGCTTTTGCCAGTTCTTTTAAAGTCGCCAGTGATAATGATTCATACTTTTCTCTCATAAAACAATCCTCTGCTCTTTTATCTTTTTATTCAGGTTCCGATATTGTCACTGCACAGTTTCTGTGCATCTTACTGTACCTTCTGTCTTTGTTATTTTCTATCCTTGTTATCTTCTATCTTTGTTATCTTCTACTTTTGTTGTTTTTTTCTGTCTCTGCTGTTTGACTCTCAGAATTTACATATTTTCATAAATTATTTTCTATTTTGCCAATGGGATAGTCTGTCGGAACCGACAGGTGAACGCCAGATATTACAACAATTCCACAAAATGTTTCACAGAATTACTACAGGCTTATACTAACACATTTTTTATTTTCTGTCCACCACTCCTTCCTCTATATTATAGCTGTTTTCTTTTTTTCCCTGCAACTCATTTTCACCGACATTTCAGGTATAAAAAGATATAAAATCGCAAAAGAAAAACAAAAAATTACTGTTCACGAAAAAAGCAGTCAAAACAAAAAACCGGAAGCATTTCTGCTCCCGGATTCCTGTTTTCTTTTGAAAAATAAGTGTGTATGATATAATACCGAAGTATTTTATCTCTGTTATTTCCAGATCATACTGTAAACTTTCTTTACTTTGGCAACTCTGTCATCTGTAAGTTTATCCATAGCCTCCTTTACTGCTTCATAAGTCTTCGGTCTTGCACTCTTTAATGCTACCGGATTTAATGTGAATTCTTTTACAGATTCTGCAAAATATTCTGCGCTGTTCTGTGTCACATAAGACTTATTATATGCGGTATATAAAGCTTTTTCCTGACTGAAGATTGCTTTGAACTCAGCTGTCTGATCTGCATTTCCTGCTACAAATGCTACGAAATGTCCCAGTTCATGATAAATCGTATCGTCTGCCTTCTTAACGGTAATCTTCTGATTTCGTGCATCAAAATATCCGGAATAGGAAACAGATGAATTTACCTCTACTGTAAATCCCAGCGTTCTGTATGCTGTGATCACGCGGCTGTCTGCTTTCGGTGCGATCTTGCTGACATCAACAGTACCGTTAGCTACCGTATTTCCGGAAACTGTTGTTGCTGCAGCTGCTTTTGCTGTTGTGGTAGTTGTTACTGTTGTAGTGGTTTCTGTTGTTACCACTTTTACTTTTGATTTCTTTGTATATGCTTCTTTTGATTTCTTTACAACAGTTGTCTGAGTCGTCACTGTTGCACTGGACGTCTCAGAAGTTTTCCTGGAAGTAGTTGATTCTGCCGGAAGTGTCTTGGTATATGTTTTCTTCGCAGCACTCTTCATGGTTACTTTCTTACTGGAAGTTTTCTTGCTTGTTGTAGTATTTACCTTTGGTGCAGAGGCAAGCGGTGTCTCCTCTTCCTCGATCGTGGTCTCCAGAACCGGGTCTGTATATGACGGTAATTCCGGTATCTGACTCTTCTGCTGTACTACTGCTGTGCTACCAACTGCCACTGCCAGTACAATGGCGGTAACACCTGCTGCTATTTTCCTGTTCCTGAATAAATCTGCTAATTTCTTCTTCATAAGTTTATACACATCCTTTCTGATCGTTGCACTGTTCGGATGCGTTCCAGATTCCGACGCTTCTGTGAAGCTGCAAATCAGGGGCAAAATACTTTTTTTAACCCTGACATCATATTATGTAAAAAACAAAAACCGATTATATTCTAAAATATAAACGGTTACCACAAAACTGACTGACACAGATACTGGTCAGTCTCTCTTTTTCTGAAATCACATCACAAATAGAAATTTAATGCGGCAACCGGCTGTCATAGTCGCTGTCTGACCTTAGACCCATGGCTTTGCGTCCCTGCCTTTCAACAGGTTTGCCTTTATATACAGTATATGCCGTTTCCCCTTATTTTGTCAAGGTTCCCCCGGAAATCCTTAAAATTTTTTCATAATTCAACCATAATTCGTTTTCTTTTTCAGCAAATCTGTTATACTTGACTTGATAAAAAACACAATCGGAGGAAGCAAATGCGTAAATCTTTTGTCTGCTCCTTTATAATACTGATATTTGTGTTTCTTCTGAGTGCTTCAGGATGCAGCAGCTCCGGCACAAAAAGCGAAGAACCACCTGTTTATTCTCCGCTTCAGGTACTTGTCCCCGAAGCCCCTGGAAAAGAAATTCTGGGATCTTCCCCTCTGACTCTGGATATTTCCAACATTACACAGGGATACCTGACCGCCGTTTCAGATTCTCAGGATCAGAAAATGAATGTACAGCTCACGGACGAAAACGGAACCGTTTATTCTTATTTTATAAGCCCCGGTGAAAGTGCTGTGATCCCGTTTTCAAGCGGCAGCGGAAATTATCAGATTTGCTGTTATCAGCAGATTGACGGCACACAGTATGCTGCTCTTTTTGCCAATACCCTGGAAGTTTCGCTTGAAAATGAATTTCTGCCCTTTCTTTATCCTAATCAGTATGTAAATTTCAGTCCGGAATCAGAAGCAAGTAAACTGGCTCTTTCCATGGTATCCGAAGATACCTCAGATGTAGATGCCCTGCAGGCGATTTATGATTATGTCACAGAGAACCTTACTTATGATTATGATCTGGCAGATACCGTAGAATCCGGATATCTTCCCGATGTGGATGCGACACTGGAATCCAAAAAGGGAATCTGTTTCGACTACGCCGCCCTGACCGCCGCCATGCTCCGAAGCCGTGATATCCCCTGCAAACTTCAGATCGGATATTCCGGAACTGTCAAGCATGCCTGGGTCAGCGTCTATATCCGGTCAAAAGGCTGGGTTGATAAAGCCGTAGAATTCAGCGGAGATTCCTGGTCCCGCATGGACCCGACTTTTGATTCCAACAGTGACGATGAAGAAACCATTCAGCAGTATATAAGAAATGATGATAACTATATCGTACAGTTTACAAGATAATAAAAATACGAATCACTATATATTACAATTTGATTTGCATACTTTAGTCAAGCGGATATTCGCAATCCGCTTCGCTACTTGCTCATAACCAAATAACTGCTCCGCAGTTTATCAGAAGGCGCTTGCACGCCTCCTGATACAAGCAAGTCCCCACCCACTGCTTATTGCTTTTCGCAATTGAAGCAGGGGACTTACTTGATTTGGTTAAATTTACACAGGAGGCATTCATGCATCAGAAAAACAAACTGACCAATCAGGATCTTTTCCATTTCTGTGAACAGTTTTCCATCCTTCTGCACTCGGGAATTTCCTGTGCGGAGGGCTTTCAGCTTATGATGGAGAACAGCAAAACGCAGGAGGGAAAAGACTTCTTTCGAATCTTGTCTGAAGATTTTGAACAAAACGGTTCTCTCGCTCAGACTCTGAAAAACTCCGGGCATTTTCCGAACTCCATGATTTCCTACATAAAGATTGGAGAGGAAACAGGATGTCTGGATGAGGTTCTGAAAAGTCTTTCCGAACACTATGAACAGGAAATTGAAATATCTGAAACCATAAGAAGTGCTGTCACCTATCCCCTTCTCATGCTTGCCATGATGGGCACTGTGATTGTCATTCTGCTGGTAAAAGTCCTCCCTGTATTTAAACAGGTCTTTCAGCAGATGGGACTGGAAATGAATCATTTCTCCAACGGACTTCTGAGTGCCGGTACTCTGATCAGCCGATACTCTGCTATTTTTCTCTGTATTGTACTGCTGATCCTTGCAGGATTCCTTGTTCTCTTTTTCACAGACAGAGGACGTATTTATCTAAGACAGCTTTCCGGCAGGCTCCCCTATATAAAAGAAATCGCCATTGCCACAGATTATGCAAGGCTTACACAGGCAATTGCCATGGGAATCCACAGTGGCATTGACCAGGTGATCACTCTGGAAATGGCACAGAATCTTCTTTCCCAGCAGACGCTCAGAGAAAAAACTGCCAAAGCACAAAAGCTTCTGGAAGAAGGCAGCTTTTTTGAAGATGCCATGTCCTCCTCCGGTCTGTTCGAAGGAATGGACGCGCGCCTGATCACAGTAGGCGTCCGGGCAGGTGCCGCGGATGAAGTCATGAACAATCTTGCCAGACGCTACCGTGAGTCTTCCCTGACAGTCACCGGAAATATTATTTCCATTGTAGAACCTACCATCGTTATTCTTTTTTCTCTGCTGGTAGGACTGGTGCTTCTTTCCGTAATGATGCCTTTGCTGGGCATCCTTTCTGAAATTGTCGTGTGAGGTAGCTGTCATGAGTTTATTTGAAACAAAACGCAGCCGCATTTTTCATAAAGTACGGATTTTTTGCCCGGTTCTGATCCTGGCGGCTGTCTGCGCAGTCTTTTATCTTGGAATTTCTTCCATCGGAAATGAAGCAATTACCCAGGAACAGGCCTCTCTGCGTCAGGCTCTGGAGCAGGGTGCCATCCGCACCTATGCAATGACCGGTGCCTATCCCCAGAGTCTGGATGAACTGCTGACAGATTATGGGATTTTCTATGACCACAGTAAATTTATCGTTGAATACGTACCAAATGGCTCCAATCTTCTTCCATCCGTCAGTGTTCTGACACTGAATTCTTCGGAAGGAGGTGCCTCATGATCCCGAAATCCAGCCGCAGACATCCGGTAGATACTTTTTTTACCATTGTACTTTTCAGTCTTTTTCTGCTTTTTCTGCTTCTGATGCTTTTGTTTTCCGCACAGGCTTACCGCACAGCAGTTTCTGGAAATCAGGCCAACAACAATCTCTACACTGCATCCGCTTACATCACTGCCAAGTTTCGCCAGCACGACGATCCTGGCTGCGTATCTGCCAGAACTGTGGAGGAACTGGACAACACTTCTGTGCTCTGCCTGACAGACACCGTAAACGGAAGGGAATATGTGACTTATATTTATCTGTGGAATCAGAAACTGAAAGAACTTTTTACTGCTGCTGATAATTCTCCTTCTGCGGAAATGGGTACAGACATTGCCAGTCTGGATTCTTTTTCTGTTCAGGAGACAGAAGACGGATTTTACAGCATTTCCCTGCGTGATCTTCAGGGAAACCAGAGCAGTTTTTTCCTTCATTCCGGAAGCCCGGTTCTATAATCTCAGTTTATAGCTTCCGTCCGATCACTCCGGTTCTATAAAACAGAAAGCAGGAATACTTTATGAAAAACTTACAGACACATTCCAGATCCAGCCTCTTCCTGATGGAAATAATTCTGGCTGTTCTGATATTGGCCCTTACCAGTACTGCCTGTGTCCAGATTTTCGCAGCCTCCAGGATTCAGCGTCAGAAAGCCCGGGAACTCAATCATATTCAGGAACTGACCACTTCTGTCGGTGAAATTCTGGAAGGATGGGACGGAGAGTTTTCTTCCTTTGTAAAACTTCTCCCGCCGTCACCCGGACCAGCTTCCCCGGAAGATTCCTCTGCTGAAACTTCCCGCGAACTGGAATATTTTTATGACAGTAGCTGGAACCCCTGCGAAAAAGCTTCTTCCGCATATACCATGGCCGTGCAGCTTGCAGTTTCTGATACCGAAAAAAAAGCGGATCTGAGCTTTTCCAATGTCGCCGGTGACATTCTTTATCAGCTTTCCATCGCTTTTCCCTGAAGAGACAATCCGTAACAGATGGACAGGCTGATCCTATCAGCCTGACGACACACTACCATGAAGATATATCATAAGCGGAGACATAACATGAACAAAAAAAGAACTTCATTTTTATCAATTGGAATCCCTTCCATGTGTGTGATCTTCTCTGTACTCTGTCTGGTGATCCTGGCACTTCTGACTCTTGGAACTTCCCGTCAGGATCTTCAGACCAGCCGTCTTTCCCTGGATCAGACCACAGCTTATTATACAGCCTGCTCCACAGCCACACAGCAGTACAGTCAGATAAGCGATTTTATTACTTCTGCACTCACAGACAGTTCAGAAAAAAAAGACTATCTTTCCAAAATGTCATCCATACAGGAAGAATTTCCTGATCTCGCAAACCTTACATGGACGGAAGATACTCAGGTCTTATCCTTTACAGTGGCATTTACGGACACTCAGGCAATTTATATTGAAATCAGTGCTCCATACCCTTCCGGTTCTTCCGGATCCGGAAAAGACTTTACACCGGAGATTCTGACCTGGAAAACCATCACTACTGCCAGCTGGACTCCGGACACCAGGCAGCCGGTTTTCACAGGAAATGATACCAAAAAACAGTAAAAACAAAGGACAGGAAAGAAAGCAGAAAAAATCGCAGACCAAACAGAAAAGGAAGCAGCAAACAAGCCAATAAACAGGCCAGCAAATATGTCAACAGACAGGCCAACCAATATATCAACAAAGGAGATACAAGCAAATGCCAGAACCAACGATACCTGAATATTTATCCTATGCAACCCAGAATCATGCATCTGATATCTTTATCATTGCCGGCCGTCCTCTCTCTGTAAAAATCGACGGAAAGCTTTCCGGTCACGGCGAACGTCTGATGCCGGATGATACAGCGGCTCTGATCCGGGAAATCTATCATATGGCAGGAGAACGAAACTTTGACCGTTTTCTGGAAACCGGAGATGATGACTTTTCCTTTTCCATTCCGGGACTTTCCAGATTCCGTGTAAATACTTATCGCCAGAGAGGTTCTCTGGCTGCTGTTATCCGTGTGATCGCCTTTGAACTTCCGGACCCGGATGTTCTGAATATCCCGGAGGATGTTATGTGTGCCGCTGACTTTTCCAAAGGAATGGTTCTTGTCACAGGTCCTGCCGGAAGCGGAAAATCCACCACTCTGGCATGTATCATAGACCGTATCAATCATTCCAGGGAAGGCCATATCATCACCCTGGAGGATCCTCTTGAATATCTGCACAGACATGACAAATGCATCGTCAGCCAGCGAGAAATCTGTACAGATACGGAAAGTTACCTGGTTTCTCTGCGCGCCACCCTCCGCCAGAGTCCTGACGTGATTCTTCTCGGTGAAATGCGCGATTATGAAACCATCCAGACAGCCATGACAGCCGCTGAAACCGGGCATCTTGTGCTCTCCAGTCTCCATACCACCGGTGCAGCCAACACGATCAGCCGTATTGTGGATGTATTCGAACCTACCCAGCAGCGACAGATTTCCATTCAGCTTTCTATGGTGCTGCAGGCTGTAATTTCACAGCAGCTGATCCCAGACGTAAACGGTCATACTATCCCCGTATTTGAGGTCATGCGCCTCAATCCCGCCCTCCGGAATATGATCCGCGACAACAAAATCCACCAGATCGACGGTGTGATTGCCTCCTCTGCTCATGAGCATATGCGCTCTATGGATCAAAGTCTTTTTGAGCTCTACAGACAGCGAAAGATCACGAAAGAAACCGCACTGAAATATGCTTCCAATGCGGATATGCTGAAACGAAAATTATTATAAGCAGCCTTGTCAGATTCTGTGTTCTGCCCGATTTCCTACAGCTCTGTGACATAGTAAAAGCGCAGACTCTCTGTCTTTTTCAGAGAAACTGCGCTCTTTTAGTCTGGCGGACAAAAACATCCGCTTCGCTGTCTGATTCGATTAATGTATCAGATTTCCTACCAGTCCATAAGAAACAATATACATGATCACAGTCGCCATGATAATTCCGCAGAGAATCGCCAGAGAGGATTTCTTAATATCAATCTCCAGCAGAGATGCGATCAGAGATCCTGTCCATGCGCCGGTTCCCGGGAGCGGAATACCCACGAACAGCATCAGACCCAGAAACTCATATTTCTTCACCTGATCACTTTTTCTCATTGCACGGTCTTCCATTTTTATGATCAGACCGCGGAAAAGCTTTGTTTTCTTCAATGCCTTGAAAATCTGCTTAATAAACAGCAGAATAAAAGGAATCGGAATAATATTTCCCACAATACATAACGGAATCGCCTTTGCTGCTGAAATCTTCAGAAGTGAAGCGGCAAGCAGCCCTCCTCTGAGCTCCAGGATCGGGATCATGGAAATGATAAATACTGCGCCCTCCGGAGAAATATATTGTGACAGGTTCTGCGAGAACCAATGTACCAGTGCTTCCATAAAGCCTCCTAAATTTTATTTTGATGTTCTGGTTTTTTCATTATTTCAGATAATCTTTCAAAAAGTCAATAAACTTCTGCATTTCTTCCTTTGTTCCGATGGTGATACGAAGGAAGTTGTCAATCCTGTCTTTCGGGAAATAACGCACATAAATGTGCTGCTCTCTGAGTGCCTCGAAAAGCTTCGCAGCCGGACAGGTCTCATGAGTGGCAAAGATAAAGTTGGACTTGGAATCCTGGAATGAAAATCCCAGTGCTTTCAGCTCTTTCTTTGTCCATTCGCGTGTCTCTATGATTTTATTACAGGTCTCTTCAAAGTATGCCTTATCCTCAACAGCGGCCACACCTGCTGCCAGTGCCGTGCGGTCCATGGTATAAGAGTTGAAGGAATATTTCACATCATTCAGGAACTTGATCAGTTTCTCATTTCCACAGGCAAATCCAATTCTCATACCTGCCATGGAGCGGGATTTTGAGAATGTCTGCACAACCAGAAGATTGTCATATTTCTCAATTAACGGAAGTGCTGACTCCCCACCGAAATCCACATACGCTTCATCCACGATCACGATCACATCCGGATTGTGACGGATGATATCTTCCACATCCGCAAGCGGCATTTCCACACCTGTCGGCGCATTCGGATTCGGGAAAACGATTCCGCCATTTTCTCTGAAATAATCTTCTTTCTTTATATGAAAGTTCTCATCCAGTGCCGGTCTCTCATATGGAATGCGGAACAGGTCTGCCCACACATCATAGAAAGAATAAGTAATATCCGGAAACAGTACCGGCTTTTCTGAATTAAAGAATGTCAGAAAACTCATGGCAAGAACATCATCAGAACCTACTCCGACAAAAACCTGCTCATCTTTCAGGCCATAATTCTGTGCAATGGCATGTACCAGATCACCGGCTGTCGGATCCGGATAAAGTCTCATAGTATCTGTATCCATTCCCCTAAGTGCCTTCTCTACTCCCGGTGCCGGAGGATATGGGTTCTCGTTTGTATTCAGTTTGATCATATCCGGCTGATTTGGCTGCTCGCCTGGTGTATATGGTATTACTTTACGGACATTTTTTTCCCAATTACTCATTTCTCTGATTCCTTTCCTGCGTAAGTTTTCACAAGTTATTATTCTCTGTAATAATACCAGAATTCTTTCCAGATTTCCTGCTGCAATAAAATTTATATATTTTTATTCAATGTCACTGCACAACAACAGAGACCATTTATCTGCTATTGTACCCATGCGCCGACTATTTGTCAATCCGTACAAGGCACCTCGTACAACATATCACCGACGCATATAAGCAGCCGTTATTTTCGGCCTGCTTCATACTCTTTCAGCTCTCCCAGTGCTTTCGGAGCCAGCGGATACAATACAAAAATGTTAAATATCGTCATCAGCCCGATTCCTACATCTCCCAAATCCCATACAAATGTATAGGCAGCAATTCCACCGATAAACAACATTACCAGTGCCAGCACCTTGTAAGCGGTCTGCCAGCACCACTTATCTCCGAATAAATACGCCACATTACTTCTTGCATAAAACAGGATTCCCAGAAATGTGGAAAAGCTGAACATAAATAAAGTAACTGCGATAAAGATCACGCCAAAATTTCCAAGATGATATTTCATCGCCGTCTGAAGCAGCTTCATTCCGGATAATCCAGATGTGAGTTCTTCCGGTGCCAGAAGCATGATCATTGCTGTACAGCTGCAGATCACAATCGTATCCACAAATACTCCAAGTGCCTGCACAAGACCTGCTTTTACCGGCTGGTCACACTCCGCTGCCGCTGCTGCACATGGTGCGGAACCGGAACCTGCCTCATTGGAAAACAGCCCCCTTTTGATTCCATTCATCAACACAGCTCCAAATCCACCCGCTGCTACCTGACGCAGGTCAAAAGCCTCACTGAAAATTTTTCCAAACACAGTCGGAAGACTCCCGATATTTGTAAAAATAATAAACAATGTGATCAGAAAATAGCACACTGCCATAACTGGCACCAGCAGATCCAGCACCTTGACCGTTGCATTTTTTCTCAGAACGATCACTGCAGCGATGGCTGTCAGTCCAATAGTCGTATACAATGGTGGAATGGAAAACGCATTTTCAAAAGAAGATGCCACGGAATTACTGATGACCTGACTGATTCCACACCAGCAGATCAGACCGGAAATGGCAAACAGAATCGAAAGCACCACTTTCTTTTTCTTCTTTCCCTGTCTTTCTTCCACGTAATGATGGATATAATAGGCTGGACCGCCTCTGTATCCTCCATAAAGAGGATCTTTTTCCTTATAAAGCTGTGCCAGCGTCGCTTCTATAAATGCGGTAGAGGAACCAATAATGGCAGTCACCCACATCCAGAAAACCGCACCCGCACCACCTGCGGAAACTGCTGCCACCACACCCACCAGATTTCCCATACCAACTCTGGTTGCTGTGGAAACGATCAGCGTCTGGAAAGAAGACAGGCTGCTTTTGTCATCCTTTCCCTTCTTCTCGACCAGTGCTTTCAGCATATCCGGAAAGAGTCTGACAGGCAGACATCTCGTCCGGACCGTAAAATAAATTCCGGTCGGGATCAACAGAAGGATCAGAAGTGAAATCCCCAGACTGCTCCCTCCCGGAAGAGGAATCCTGATCAGATCCCCCCACAGGAATGAATACACCTTTTCAATTAATGTTACGATCATATCTCTATCCTTTCATATTTTGTTAAGCAGATCTTCGCAATCCGCTTTGCTACTTGCTTGATTTGGTTAAATTTTTGCTTTACAGAATTTATGCAGACAGAAAAATTCCTTCACGCTTTAACGTTTCAACGCAGTCTCATTTAAGTAGTATAACATTAATCCCGTTCTGCGTAAATCAGCTTTTTTGTATTTTGCTGATCAACAAGTTGTGGTTTTCGTGATGGAAGCGAGAGGACTTACCCGATTCGGTCAAAATTCAAACAGGCACCTGTATCCATGGATATTTACCCAATATACAAGTGCCTGTTGTCTGTTATCCGTTATCCATTATATTACGTTTTCATCTGGTACTTCTTATTGGAAAACTGGTCAGGCTTCCTCTGTTTCGGAATCCTCTGCATCTGCGAACATTTTCAGAATCCTGTCCAGCTTCTCCCATCTCTTATCGTTCCTGTCATACTCAACCAGTACAACTCCAACGATTGCCGCCAGAACCACACATCTGCGGATCAGCTTTCTGATGCGGATGCGTCTCTTCACATCCTTCATTCCTTTTTCATACAGCTTCTCTGCCATACGTTCTGCCCTGGCATCTTTGCAGGCGATGTAATTGTCAATTACTTTTTTGTCCTCATCGCAGATATCCAGACCTTCATACTGCTCCTTCAGATTCTCCAGTTCTTCATTATGCTGTCTGATAGCTGCATCTTTACGGTTAATTTTCTCTTCTGCTGCCCGCTTCATCCTTCTTGTTTTTTTACTCATAATGGAAGCTCCTTCCCGTTCGTTTTTGTTATCTTCTATTTTAAACTGCTTTCCATTTTTTCACAATAGAAAAATACCCTCTCTACCAGTTTATCCGGTAAAGAAGGTATTCCCCTTATTTCCGTTCTTCGCTATGCGAACAGACTGATCACGATCGCACAGATCAGTCCTGTGACTCCTATAATCGTTTCCATCATTGTCCAGGACTTCAGGGTTGTTTTCTCATCAATCTCAAGTAGAGAACTTACCAGCCAGAATCCGGAATCATTTACATGACTGAATGCAGTTGCTCCACCATTGATTGCACAGACCATCGCTGCGATCAACAGTCTTGATGGCTCCGCTGCGAATACCGCTTCTGTCATACTGATTTTTTCCTCCTGAATTTACAGTTTTTTCCTGTTTTTTGGCTAATATATGGGGACGCAGTTTTTTTGCGTCCCCTGTATGTTCTTATAATCTTAATGTTTTTTTCAGACAATAAAATTATCCTACATATTTATGTATAGTCTCTCTTACAGCTCCAGGTCCTGCGATCATTTCACGGAACATATCTTCAATCTTCTCTCCCACACCATCTTTGTAGAGGTCAGTAAAGAACAGACGCTCATTGGAAAGGATTGGTTTTAACTGATCCTTAAATGTCTCCGGTTTGCCAACTACGATATCCTTAAACTGTTCCTGAAGTTCCTCATTCATTGGGTCCGGTGCAAGCTCGAATTTATTTCCTTCATCGTCCACACCCAGCATATATCTGAGCCATCCGGCAATACCAAGCGGAATTGCCGTCAGTCTGGAAGCATCTCCGAATTTCTGAACATACGCCTTAATCGTCTCGCCGAAACGGATACCAACCATCTGAGATACGTCTACTGCCAGACGAAGGTTTGTGTCTCCCAGATATTCATTCGGGAAACGATCATTAAAGAGCTCGTCCACGAAAGCCTGCGGGGAAAGGATTCCAGGATCTGCCACTACCGGAAGACCTTCATCATAAGCGATCATACGCGCCATTTTCATCATATCATCATTTGTATTCAGCATATGCGCAAACAGATCATAACCCAGAACGACACCCAGCGGACCAGTAGCGGAATGTACCGGATTCAGGCATACAGTTACTTTCATACGCTCGGAAAGGTTAACTGTATTTCTGTCTGCCATATATACACCAAAGCCTTTCTCCAGAGCCGGACGACCGTTCGGGAAGCTGTCTTCAATTACAAGGTACTGCGGTTTCTCAGCGTTGACAAATGGTGCAATGTATGTCTTCTTGCCTGTGATCACCGGCTGCATATTTTCAACGCCCAGTTCTTCAAGGTCTGCTGCGATCTGTTCACTTGGACGAGGTGTGATTTTGTCAATCATAGTCCATGGGAAAGCAACTACTTTCTCATCGCTCACATACTCCACGAATCCTTCGTCTACAAATCCGGCTTTCTGCCATTCTTTTGTCATAGTCAGTACGGACTCACGAAGTTTCGCACCATTCTGGGAGCAGTTATCCATGGAAACCAGTGCGATCGGATATTTTCCTGCTTTGTATCTCTCATAAAGCATTGCAACCAGCACTGCCATTGCGCCTGTTGCTTTATCCGGACCGTTCTTGATATCTGCTTCCACAAACGGGAACCATGTTCCGTCAGCTTTCTGTAATGCGTATCCTTTCTCTGTAATTGTAAAGGAAACCATCTGTAAGGATTTACTGGTAAAGATTTCTTTCAGACGGTTCCACTGTTTCTCATCAGAAGACTGTGCCTTAACTGCTTCTGCAAGAGCTCCGATCACTTTGTACTCACGGGTTCCGTCACCGTGAAGGATGACACTTAAGCCCAGATTATCATATGGATCATAAATCTTATCTACCACATCATAGTCAAAAGTTTCCACACAGGTAATGCCACGGTCCAGCACTCCTTCTTCCAGAAGACCATCTGCAATTCCTCCGATAAATACACGGAAAATATTTCCGATTCCAAAATGAACCCAGCCAGGTTCTTTCTTTGCTTTCTCAGAAACTGCCTCTACATCATAACCAGGCAGAGTAATTCCTGCTTTTTCCCATGCTTCACGTTCTTTAATTCCATTGATTGATAACTTCATTGCTGCATCCTCCCTGTTTTTTGTTTATTGCTTTTTTGCTTATTATTTCGTGCTTGTTTTTTCGTCTTTCTTTCATTTGTTCGTTATGCGTTTGACTTATGTTTATATCTTAACCATAAGTCGAGTATATAGCTTTCCTGTAAAAAAATCTATTGACAGAAATTCTAATTTTTCAAATTTGTTTTTGTATAGTTTTAACAATTAACAGCGATTTTCCTTCTTTTTCGCTTCCTGTTCAAAACATACTGTTTTTCCGTATAGGTCGGCATAAGCCTCCACTGTTTTTCACAGAACACAAAAGCCACAAAGTATCTTCCCCTCATCTTTGCCGTATGTTTATTGCATTTTTGCCTTCCTTATACTACAATATACGCAGGACTTAACTTTATCTTATAACAGAATCAGGAGAACATTATGAGTGAAAAAGGATTAACGACGATCAGTCTGAAGAAAATAAACAGATCTAAGGTCTATCAATATATTTACAGAAAAAAACAGACCTCAAAAATGCAGATCGTACAGGAACTGCAAATGGGACTGTCTACCGTCAGCCAGAATCTGAATCTTCTAGAGCAGGAAGGTCTAATTGAAAGAAACGGATACTTCGAATCCACCGGAGGAAGAAAAGCCAATGCAATCCAGATCGTATCTGACTTTAAAATTTCCATCGGAATTGGTATTTTAAAAAATATGTTTCATATTACTGCAGTTGACCTGTACGGAAATGCTTTCTACACAGATACCATTCCACTTTCCTATTCCAACACACCGGATTACTACAAACAGGTCACTGATAAAGTAAAAGAATTCATCGCAGAAAATAAATACGAGGATGAAAAGATCCTTGGCATTTCCTTCGCAACTCAGGGAATCACCTCCCCGGATCACACAACTGTACTATATGGAAATATCATGAATAACGCAGGTATGAAACTGGAAGATTTTTCCCAATATCTTCCATATCCGTGCTATCTGGAACACGATTCCAAATCCGCCGCTTTTCTCGAACTCTGGAACCATCCGGAACTTGACAGTGCGGTTGTTTTCCTTCTGAACCGCAACCTCGGCGGTGCCATTATCACCAACCACCAGATTCATCAGGGAAGCACCATGCACAGCGGCACACTGGAGCACATATGCCTTGATCCCGACGGCCCACTTTGCTACTGTGGAAACCACGGCTGCCTGGAAACCTACTGCTCTGCCAACGCACTGGAACAGTCTGCCGGTATGTCCATCAAAGAGTTTTTTCCACTTTTACGCGAAAAAAAATCCCCCCGGCTTACAAAAATCTGGGAAGATTACCTCAAACACCTGGCATTTGCCATAAAAAACCTTAATTTAGTTATCGATGCACCAGTCATCATCAGCGGATACCTGGCACCATATTTTACAGAAGAAGACATTAGCTCCCTGACAGAACAGATTAATACCTCTGCACCGTTTCTCTTGAAAAGAAATAATATTCTGGTTGGAACAAATGGCCAATATACACCAGCGATCGGTGCTGCGTTGTTCTATGTGGATCAGTTTATTCATACCGTGTAATCCATTAAAAGTCAAGCGGATATTCTCAATTCAATTCGTTTCGCTGCTTACTCATAACTGATGGTTACTGTTCACTCCGTTCTCAGTAACACGCTTCGCGATGCACAGAATTTATGCTAATCGCATAAATTCGCGCTGTATGTCTCGGGATTTTGGCATGTTCATGCCAAAACACCTCGCGGGATAGTGGCGTGTGAACAGTAACAACTGATGCTTATTTGAGCAATAATATCAGATTCCACTATATACAATCCACTCTCTTTTGAGTATAATGAAGCTGCCGAAAGAAAAAAGTTACTGTTCGCTCTGTGTCCAGTAACAGAAAAAATTTCCGGCTTCAGTAATCAACGACATCATGGTATATAAAACAGGAGGTATCTTATGATTATTACAATTGCAAGACAGTGTGGAAGCGGCGGACATGAAATTGGAAAAGAGCTTGCTTCCCGGCTTGGTCTGGAACTTTATGACAGAAAGAGATTAGAAGAAGAGGCACGAAAAATCGGAAAATTTGACGAAAACAAAGATTTCTTCCGTGAAAAAGCAATAAACAGCCTGTTATACAGCATCGCTGTAAGCTACGGTGAAGCAAATCCCATGGAGAAATCCTTCGAACTTATAAAAGAGCTCACTCATGGAAAACCGGCTGTGATCATCGGACGCTGTTCCGGAGCCGTTTACGAAAACGATTCTGACGCAACAACCATCTTTCTCCATGCAGATAAAGACTGCCGTATCAAACGTGTCATGGAACGCGACCAGATATCAGAAAAAGAAGCTTCCAAAATGGTAAAAGAAGTAGACGAAAAAAGAGCCTCCTTCCATAAATTCTGCACCGGAAAAGCCTGGGAAGATGCCAGCCAGTATCAGCTCTCTATCGACACCGGAAAAGTTTCGATCTCTGATGCTGTGGAACTTATTGTCAATTATATTCATGCAAAGTCTGTATGAGATTATAAAAGAAACCTGTATCTGTAAAACTTTTTCCAGGGTTGCACAGATCTTCGCAGCGAATCTTTGCTGATGCCTGAAGTCGAGCGGATATCCGCAATCCGCTTCGCTGCGCGGCTCATAACCAAATACCCGCCGCAGACGATCATATTCATTAAATATAAATATTCATTAATATGATCCTATCTGCGGCGGGTATTTCGTCTCTTATTTCTTATTTATTTCTATATTTTCATTCTATATATTTTTTATCTCTGTCCCTTATCATAAGGAATTCCCTCAGCCTTTGGTGCTCTTGATTTTCCGGAGGAAACTGCAAGTACCAGCAGGGAAATGATGTACGGGAGCATCTTGTAGAAAGTTCCCGGGATGTTCAGGGCTACGAGGAAGTCAAATCCTGAATATACGTTGGATAATGCTCTGAAAAGTCCGAACAGCAATGCTGCCAGAGCGATCAGGTTCGGTTTCCACTGTCCGAAGATCATAACAGCCAGTGCAAGGAAACCAAATCCGGCTACACCATTCTCAAATTTCCATTCGGAAACACCGGCTGTAATGTATACAATACCGCCAAGTCCTCCCAGAAATCCGGAGATCAGGACACCGATATAGCGCATCTTATAAACATTGATTCCCACAGAGTCTGCTGCCTGTGGATGCTCTCCGCATGCCATCAGACGTAAGCCCAGACGTGTATGATATAAAACAACATTTGCCGCGATCAGAAGCACGATCGTGATGATCATAAACCAGTTGATCTCGAAACCTGCGATCTTTACGATGGAAAATGCTTTCTTCTGATTAATATACTGAATGGTAGATGCCACGTTGTTCGGGTTCTCAGCCATATTGATGGCTTTTACAAATACGGTCGCTGCCGCAGTTGCCAGCATGTTCATGGCAGTTCCTACCAGAGTCTGGTCTGCATTAAAGTTGATGGCTGCCACTGCAAGAAGAAGGGAGAATACCATTCCAAATACGACACTGCCGATCACTACGCCAATCACCATGGCTGCCGGTGAAAAATTCGGCATGTATTTCATGACCAGTGCTCCGCCGAGAGCTCCTGCAACCATGATTCCTTCCAGTCCCAGGTTGATGATTCCGCTTCGTTCGGAGAAACAGCCGCCCAGTGCAACCAGCAGTAATACGGACGCATAGATCAATGTATACTGTAATAATAATGCCATGCTTATTCTCCTCCTTTCTTATCTGCTGATTTTACTTTCTTATCCTCTGTTTTCCGGATTCTGGTTCTCATCACATGTTTAAAGAATAATACAAATCCACAGAAGTAAATAATGATCGCTGCGATCAGATCAGAAATCTGTGAGCAGTAAACCATCTTATCTACATAGGCACCGCCACTGGTGATATGCTGGATAAAAAAGGAAGAAAAAATCACGCCGATCGGATGAATACCGCCAAGGAATGCTGCTGCGATTCCGTTAAATCCCATGTTCGGAACTGCGGTCTGTGCACAGGACCATTGCTCAATTCCACATAAGTACAGGAAACCTGCGCCCAGTCCTGCCAGCGCACCTGAGATTGCCATTGTCAGGATAATGTTCTTCTTCTCCCTCATACCTGCATATTTTGCAGCATTGATGGAAAGTCCGGTTGCTTTCAGTTCATATCCTAATTTTGTCTTGTCAAGTACCACCCATACCAGAATGGCAAAAATAACTGCCAGCGGAATGGCAATCGTCACATAGCGGTTATCCGCAAATAAATGCTGAAGTCCCAGATGTGGGATCAGTGCATTCGGGTTATTGGTACGAAGCGGAAGTGTGTAAGTGGTTCCGGATTCCTTTACTTCTGTAAGTACGGTATTTACCGCATACAGGCTGATCCAGTTTAACATGATACACGCGATAACTTCGTTTACATTCAGGTACGCTTTTAATGCACCTGCAATCGCACCAAGTGCTGCTCCGCCAAGCATTGCAAGCAGAAGGCACAGCCACCACGGTGCTCCATAATGAATGCCGAAATACAGGGCAAAACCGGCTCCGACTGCATACTGTCCGGATGCTCCGATATTGAACAGACCTACTTTATAGGCAAATAAAACGGACAGGGTACACATCAGAAGCGGTGCTGTTTTCGCAAGGGTGCTTCCGAAATATTCCAGAGCGACTTCCGGTCTCGGGAAGTACAGGAAGTTCTGCAAAATTGCAGTGATTGCTCTGCCTGCACCCTGTGGATTGATCACCAGAAGTACCACATAACCGACAACCAGTCCCAGTATGATACAGAACAGTGATGCAAGCAAGGTCTGCACAGCCCCATTCGACAGTATATTTTTCTTTTCTTTCTTGGTATCCATCTCTTAAACCTCCTGTCTCTTGGCGCCTGTCATATAAAGGCCAAGCTCCTCTACTGTTACTTCATCCGGTTTGAATTCTCCGACGATCTCACCCTCATGCATGACAAGGATTCTGTCGGATACGTCCATAACCTCATCCAGCTCCAGACTGACAAGAAGGACTGCTTTTCCTTTGTCGCGTTCTTCGATGATCTGTTTATGGATCAGTTCGATGGCACCTACGTCTACACCTCGGGTCGGCTGCACTGCGATCAGGAAAGATGGATCTTTGTCAATTTCTCTGGCTACAATGGCTTTCTGCTGATTACCGCCGGACATGGTTCTTGCCACAGTCACAGGACCCTGACTGGATCTTACATCATATTTGCTGATCAGCTTTTCTGCATAGTTCCTGATCTCTTTTTTCTTCAGAAAACCAAATTTATTGGTAAACTGCGGTTTAAAATAAGTCTGGAGTACCATGTTATTCTCAAGGGAATAATCCAGAACCAGACCATGTTTATGTCTGTCCTCCGGAATATGGCTCTCTCCGAGAACCGATCTCTGACGTACAGAAGCCTTTGTAAGATCCTGTCCGTTCATATGGATGCTTCCTGCTTTCAGGTCTGACAGTCCGGAAAGTCCATATACCAGTTCACTCTGTCCATTTCCGTCGATTCCGGCGATGCAGACGATCTCCCCTTCTCTTACCTGGAAAGATACATTTTTTACGGCATCCTTTTTGTGATTTTCACCGGCTACGGTCATTCCTTTGACATCCAGAACGACTTTGCCTGGTTTTACAGGAGCTTTTTCTACTTTAAAGCTGACATTTCTTCCGACCATCATGGCAGAAAGTTTCTCCGGCGTGGTATCCTTGATATTGACTGTGTCGATATATTTTCCCTTGCGGAGAATGGTGCAGCGGTCTGCGACTGACATGATCTCGTTCAGTTTATGAGTGATAAAAAGAATGCTCTTTCCTTCTGCTGCCAGCCCTTTCATGATCTTCATCAGCTCTGCGATCTCCTGTACAGTCAGTACAGCAGTCGGCTCATCAAAGATCAGAATCTCATTGTCACGGTAAAGCATCTTCAGGATTTCTGTTCTCTGCTGCATTCCGACTGTGATGTTCTCGATCAGCGCATCCGGATCAACCTGGAGATGATATTTCTCAGATAACTCCATGACTTTCTTTCTTGCCTTGTCTTTCTTTAAGAGACCATGGCTGGTATCTTCCACTCCGAGGATGATATTGTCAAGTACGGAAAAGCATTCCACCAGTTTGAAATGCTGATGCACCATACCGATTTCCAGTGCATTGGCATCGTTCGGGTTCTTGATCTCTACTTTCTTTCCGTCTTTACGGATTTCGCCCTCATCCGGCTGGTACAGACCAAACAGAATGCTCATCAGTGTTGATTTTCCGGCACCGTTTTCGCCCAGAAGTGCATGGATCTCACCTTTTTTCAACTGAAGCGTAATATTATCATTTGCCACAATCCCCGGAAAACGCTTGGTAATATTCAGCATTTCAATTGCATATTCTGACATATTATTATTTCCTTTCCATTTTTAATCGAATCCTGTAAGGTTACTGTTCCCCTGTCCGCCGCGAAGCGTATTACCAGGACAGAGTGAACAGTAACCAGGTATGTTCCGAAAAACTTACCAGTATTCCGTCTGATTTATTTAATGGTACCCTGACGTACATTTAATTTTACGGATACCTGCGGCATCTCGTCTGTGCTGTTATTGACTTCGACTTTGCCGTCAAAAATGTCTGCTACCAGTTTCTTATAATCTTCTACTCCGAAATCGTCATTCCACTGTGTGGTATCTTCCGGAAGTCCGACATAGTTCAGAGACATATCGTCTTTAGATACAAGACCAAGGTTTTCTACCTGACCCACATGTTCTTCCCAGGTTCCGTCATAAATGATGGAATTGAGCATGGAGTTTACGGTTGCTGTAAGGCTCTTCATCGCGGAAGTGACAGTCATTCCTTCCCCGTATGCATCGATGGTCGGTGACTGGTCAGAGTCTACACCGATGATCTTACCACCCACTTTGGCTGCTGCCTCCGCTGCTGATGTGAAAATACCGCCGCCGCATGCAAAGACAACTTCTGTTCCATTGCTGTACCAGGTATCCATCGCTGCCGTGATCTCTGTGGAACCATAGAACTGACCGCCGTATGCATATTCAATCGTCACATCATCTGTGATTCCCATTTCTTTGGCTGCCGCATCAATTCCCTGTACATAACCATAACCATATCTCATAACTCCAGGTACAGCCTGACCGCCAAGGAATCCAAGATGGCGGTATCCCAGTTTCACTGCGGTATAACCAGCCAGATATCCCGGAATTGCTTCCTGATAAATTGCAAGATAGGTGTTCTCTGTATTATAATAGTCCGCTACATTGTACGCATCCGGATCGTCATAGTAAGCGTTTCCTACGGCTGCTGCACCGATATCGCCTGCGCTCATATCCAGAACGATAAATTTGATATCCGGATATTTAAATGTTGTATCTACAACGGTCTGTGCAAATACATATCCAGGCATTACCAGAATGTTGTATCCTTCTGCTACCGCTACGTCAACCATGGCTGTTCTGGCATAGTCTGTATCACCATCCGGTTTTTTGTAAGTAAAATCAATGTCATGTTCTTTACAGTAGTCTCTGCAGGCCTCGTAGGTTGTCTGGTTGAATGACTGGTCTGTGATGTCTCCTGCGTCAGTGATCATGCACACTCTGTATTCTGAACTGCCTGTGTTCTCAGTGGTCACGGTTTTTCCCCCGCATCCGGATAACATAAAAACCAGCATTGTAGCAATCAGCAGGACAGACACTGCTTTTTTACATTTGTTCATGCTTCTCTCCTCCGTTATTTTTTCTCCATAGTATTTTGTCCTATAGTATTTTTTTTATAGCCTTTTATCTCCATAGCCTTTTTCTCTGTAGCTTTCGAGAATTACTATAGTTACTGCTATAATGTTCTTCCAAAAGGGTCTTTTGTCCTTGACATCATTCTTCAAATCATCCCATAGTTCGAGACTTTTTTATAGAAGTTTTTTTACAGAAGCAGTGATCCGTTGTGAGGCTTTTTTCCTTCTGTGGATGTAAATGACATATTTCTTTTGCTGAAGATGTTTATAAATGCGAAAAAATACCTGCTGTGGAGATATCAGTGGTATTTGTGATATCTGGTGACAGCAGGTATTTTATTATTATAAGAGCTATTATGTGCAAAATTGCGTCACATTACAAAGAATAAAATAAAGGAATTATGTCGCAAAATACCCCTCTATGCGGTTACGTTCCATGCCACACCAGTTCTCAATGGCTTTTTAATCGTTGATCAGCTTCTCATTTACATACTCAAACCCAAGTCTGTTCACTGTATCTGCAAAACGTTCTCCTGCGATTCCTTCATTTTTGAAAAGAAGAATGGCTTTTTCTACTACTTTCATGACCTCTTCTTCCTCAGTGAAGATTTTCGTCAGTGTACGTCCATGTGCAACTCTCTTTCCCCAGCGGCCGCCTATGTAAATCTTATATCCGTTCTGATATTCCGTGAATACTCCAAATGGACATTTTTCTTTGCATCGTCCGCAGTGATTGCACTCTTCCGGATTAATGTAAACTTTTCCGTCCACTACTTTCGGAACATGAACCGGGCAGTTCTTTTCAATCTGGCATTTTTTACATCCACGGCATTTGGAAAGATCCGGATTCGGGATTCTCTGGCCAATGATTCCCAGGTCATTCAGATTTGGTTTTACGCAGTTGTTTGGACATCCGCCTACTGCAATCTTAAATTTATGAGGCAGTGTCACATTGTGATAGCCTACATAAAAACGCTCATGAATCTTCTCGCTGAGTGCAAAGGTATCGATCAGGCCGTACTGACAGGTTGTTCCCTTACAGGAAACCACAGGACGCACCAGTTTTCCGGTACCTCCGGTCAGTAATCCGTGTTCTCCGAGGAAAGCGATGGCATCTTCAATTTTATCATATGGAACCCCCTGAATCTCCATACTCAGCCGGGTCGTCATAGTGATCTGACCGTTTCCGAACTTCTCGGCTGCATCTGCAATCGCACGGTGCTCATCTGTGGTGATACGTCCGTTTCTTGTGATCACACGGATATTGAAAATATCCTCATATCGTTTGTCTTTCAGACATCCAAGACCTTTGACGCGCGCGATTTCCTCCGGACTCAGTTTTACGCTGGTGCCTGTACCTGTCTCTGTTTTCTCACTCATTTTTTTCTCCTTTTTCCTTTCTTTTTTGTTCCTCTCTGTTTCTCTCTTTACCTATTGATTATAAAACTCATAAATGATAAAATCAATTTATGAGTTTTTATGAAATAATAATTTATACTTATGGAGAACTTCTTATGCTGGATCACAGAACCAAAACTTTTATGACTGTATGTAATGTTATGAATTACCGCGAGGCGGCTGAGCTGCTCCATATCACGCAGCCTGCTGTCACACAGCACATCCAGTTTCTGGAAAAAGAATACGGCTGCCGTCTTTTTCTTTATGAAAATCGCAAGCTCATCAAGACCCCTGCGGCTCAGATGCTGGAAGATTATTTACGTTCTGCACAGCAGCGCGAAAATTTTCTCCGCGAAAAATTCAAAAATAATGGCCTTCGTGAGCTGCGCATCGGCGCTACGAAGACCATTGGCGATTATGTCATTACTGACCAGATTCATAAATTTCTTGACCAGCCGGATACTGCTCTGACGCTGATCGTCGATAACACCAGGCATCTCTTACAGCTTCTCGAACAGAATGCACTGGACTATGCCATCATCGAGGGATATTTCGATAAAAACAGATTCGGAAGCCAGCTCTACCGCAAAGAACCTTTCGTCGGCATCTGCCCGAAAGACCACCCATTTGCCGGAAAAGAAGTCTCCGTAGAAGAACTTCTGTCCGAAACCCTCATCCACCGCGAAAAAGGCTCCGGAACTCTGGCAATCCTGGAAGATAAACTCCTCGAACACAACGAATCACTGGAACGCTTTCACCGCCACATCTGCATTTCCAGTTTCAAAATGATCATCGATCTTATCAAATCCGGATACGGGATTTCTTTCGTATACGAAGTCCTCGCCAAAAGCGACCCGGAGCTTGGGATTTTTACTCTTAAGGGAGAACCACTGATCAGGGAGTTTAATATTATTTATCTGAAGTATGCTGAGGTTGGGGAGAAGATTGGGTGGTTTTTGGATTAATATCATCTATTCCATATAGCACCATAAAGAAATGGTCCTCCTGAAAATTATCAATCCCATACTGTATCCGTTCATCAATCATTTATCAGTCCTCCTGAAACGCATATACTTCCTCAACTATTTTTTCAATTTACGGTCTCCAGGAATATTCATCCATTTTTGTGAATTAAAAACTTTATCCTCACACGACTGAAGTCGCGTGCTTCCAGACGCTTTAGGCGTCAGACTAAATATCGGCGGATACGCCTGTAACTTAGGTGCGCAGTTATGCGTATTTCCCATGCCGGA
>SKEL01000486.1_pt1 | contig 42824 bp, 42 predicted proteins | sample 4826741 | NCBI WGS metagenome assembly SKEL01 (sample SAMN11008810, study PRJNA524170) | human gut metagenome | biome: Human fecal sample; material: Feces; isolation source: fecal sample from pouch patient p33 | host: Homo sapiens | place: Israel: Tel-Aviv | collected 2016-03-22
GATTATGGAAATGGTTAAAACAATCTGTGATTCATAATGTCTTTTATAAAAATATAAATGAGATTAGAAACGCTGTTCAAGGATTTATTCAACATATCAATGAAAGACCTTCGGAAGTGATTCAAAGACTCTGCGAAAAAATGTGAAAAACTTATCTGTTTATATAAATAATAAAAAAAACACTGAATCAGTGTCTTTTAGATTAATAATATATCATTACAAATAGAGAGGTATGAGAAAGAGAAGAAAGGTGAGCTCTAGTTGAATGTCTAAGTTGTGCTCATTAGTAGTATGGATTATTTATGATTAGTTATACAATGTTATAGTCATTTTTTTATTTTTTAATAAAGAAAGGCTCTGTTTTAGAAAGGTGTTGATATTTCACACAGAATTTGCATAACTAACTCCTAAAATATCCATTATAATATTATTAGAACATACGTTTGATGGGTTTGATTTATACCAAAAGCAGTTATTTTAGCACTTTTAAAGCGAGTAGCATCAGTTGATTTACCAGAAATTTTAGTCGAAGTTGAAAAAGGAATCTCAAAGATTCAAAAGGTATATGTTCAATCACAAGCAAGTTACTCTGTCATATCAAATGAAAGTATTAAAAGACGCAAACCACAGTTTATATAATTTAACATCTATAAATTACATAAATTGTTAATAGGTATTTAAGTAAGTGTTTTTTTGCTATATTCCTATTTTATTACAATTAGTATATAATTAACCTAAACATTAAGTAACCAATGCTATGAAATCGAGGTTAGATTGTTGTTAAATAAGAGCTATGAATGATAACTTTTATAGGGGGGAAAGATATGTTGTTGAAAGGTTATAATTCTACTTGGATTTACGAACCTAAAGAATATAATTTATCAGATGAAAAATTAATGATTAAGACGGAACCTAAAACAGATTTTTGGCAAAGAACCTACTACGGCTTTCAAAATGACAATGCGCCTGCATTACTGATTCATACAAGTGAAAAATATTTTTCTTTTAGTGTGAAAACACAATTTAACAGTAAACATCGATTTGACCAATGTGGGGTCATAATTTATCAAGATAGTGATAATTGGTTTAAAGCATCTATAGAATATGAAAATGAGAACTATCAACGATTAGGGAGTGTTGTGACTAATCATGGGTATTCAGATTGGGCAACAACAGATATCCCAGCTAAACAAAAAGAAATGTATTATAGGCTCAGCCGACGTGATAGTGATTATTGTATTGAAAATTCATATGATGGAATTCATTATAAACAAATGAGGATTTTCCATTTATTTGAGGGGCAAGGCAAAATAAGAATTGGAGTATATGCTTGTAGTCCAGAAGATTCTTCATTTGAAGCCACTTTTACAGAAATCCAATTTACAGAATGTAAATGGGAAGAACATAAGTAATTAGAATAAATTAAAAAGAAAAAGGCTGAAATATAAGTTTCAGCTTTTTTTCTTTTTAAATATCAACATTATTCTAAAACATAGCGTAAAGAAAAAACACCATTGCCGGTCAATGGTGTTTTAGGAATGTAGGTAAAGATAAGGAGTGTGAGCACAACAGGCTCAAATCTATTATACGTTCTATTTGAACTGCCTTCAACCAAATCCCCTCAATGAAACACAATAAAATGAAATAGGGGAGTCGTTAACATCCTTTTTTGACGATTTACCACTAGTTTCGACACTAAAAACATAACGTTTATAGCATCAGTTGTTGTTTATGAGTTATTTTGTAGATAAATTAAAAGAGGTTCGGATCAATTTTATTTTTCGTCGACTTCAATGAATAATGAGCAGGTCCCGAAATAATCTCACCTTTATATGAGAAACGTGATGCATGACATGGACAATCCCATGTACATTCTGCACGATTGAAATTCAACTCACATCCTAAGTGAGGGCACGTAATGTCGACAACAAATAACTCCTCATTTTCATCTTTATAAACGCCATATTTTCCTTCATCTGTAGAAATAACTGTCGCTTCACCAGGATTAAGTGAGGTTACTCCTTCTACGTGTTGTAATTTTCCTTTCAACAATTCAAACGCCACTTGAGCATTATAAAAGATTAGATTTTTGATTTGTGCTTTTAAATTTTTACGTTGTGGACTAAATAAAGGTTCATATGGATTTTCTTTGTCTAAAATTAAGTCACGTAAAAGTAGGGCAGCTGCCGTACTATTCGTCATTCCCCATTTTCGAAAACCTGTTGCGACAAAGATATTATCATTCTCTTGCATCCGACCGACAAAAGGAAGCTTATCAACCGTCTCATAATCTTGTGTTGACCATTCATAAATCACATCATCGACATGAAAATTCTGATGAGCAAAACCTTTTAATGCCTCATACTTAGCCACTGTATCTTCTTGATTTCCTGTTCGATGATCTTCACCACCAATGAGTAATAAATCTTGATAGGTTCGAACGGAGTGCGTCGGCTGTTCGTAAGACAAATACATCCCTTCGGGTAAATTTTGTGCTCCCTCACAAGCAATTAAATAAGAACGAGAAGGTTCAATTTTAGCAAAGAGTAGGGCAAGATCGTCATAAAAAGGGAAGTGTGAGGTTTGAATCACTTTTTGGGCACGAATTTCCACATGAGAAGCTGTCTCAATCACATAAGCAGAATCTTGTTTTTTTATATCTGTGGCAGGCGTATTTTCATAAACTTCAATATTAGAAGCTTCTGCAATAGAGTTGAGTAAGCCAAGTGTATATTTTAAGGGATGAAACTGTGCCTGATCCTCTAAAATCAATGCTTTCTCAATCGCAAAAGGTAAATCTAATTCATCTACCAAATTTCCCTTTAACCCTAACGTTTGATAAGCTTTAAACTCTTTTTCAAGCACAGGAACATACGTAGGATCTTGCGTATAAATTGCTGCAAATTTTCGTTCAAATTCACAGTCAATCTTTAATTGCTGAATGGTTTGCTCAATGAAATAAAGGGCATCTGTTTGAGCATTCGCATAGCACTTAGCTTGATATTCACCGTAAGAATGGATAATTTCATCATAAACAATATCATGCTGGGCCGTCACTTTTGCTGTTGTATAAGCCGTCGTCCCATGTAAAACATGATCGGAATCAATTAAAACAACTTTTAAATCAGTATCTTTGAGTAAATAAGCTAACGTCACACCAGTAATTCCAGCTCCAACAATACATACATCAACATCTAGAGGATGTGTAAGTGTCGGATAATTGGGTGCCGAAACCGTATCTAACCATAAAGGAACACGCATATAAAAAAACCTCCTAAAATTAAGATAATCTTAGTTTTAAACACTAAAACTAAAATATGTACAAAAATCTATATACAAACAGAAATGTTTTCTACATTTAATACATCAACCGAAATATGAGATGGTTATGCCGTGCAAGGCAGACTATAGTCCAGCTAAAAGTTTTTACGATGTAAAAAACTTATCTGGACTTATATAGTCATTGTGCCTAAAATACCAATAATCCTCATTATGTAAACTTATAAGTTTACATAATATATATTATAGGAAGTTATATATGAATTCTTATCAACCCTTGATATTACACTCTTTCTTACCTCATTATTTCCGTTATTTCTATATGTTTTTAAAAATAACGGAGTCAAAACAGATTCGATTTTTTAGTTATTTAACATTATAGAAAGAATTCGATCAAAGTCATATTTGAATTTAACAAAGTTAGACATGTCCGCTTTAATCCACTGGACACCCTTCATATCTGGTTTCTTATTACACACTGAAATTAAGAGAAAGTTATCACTTAATATTTTAGCAACTTTTGAATCAGTCTTATGGCTACGAATTTAATTTGATAATACTCAAACTCGATTCGCTCACGATTTTAGAATTACAACGTGCGCTCTCCTCTTCAATGACTATCTATCCCCACTTTTCAGCTAATCGTTCCATCCTGTTCTTCTCAATATCCGTACAACACTGGCACATCTAATCAACTCAATCTTCTCACGACAAGTCCAATCTAGCCTATTAAATACTTACTATTAATTTCAAATACTAAATTAGTGTCTTAATAAAAAAAGCAACTCAGTAGCGTATTGCCATCTAGTTGCTTTTTCTATAGTAAACCGAATTTAATTATTTAAACATTCTCAAGTATTCGTATAAAAGATATTTCAGCCTACTCAATGCCAAATAGTTTTAACAATTTACCCCAAAAATTAAGTTCTTCTACTGGTTGTGAGTAATTCTCCTCTACTTCCGATACCTCAATCGCCTGACTCTGAATGACAAACTGTACCGCATTTACGTTCGTATTTTTTTCTGATACAAATGAAACAATATCTCTGTCTCCTCCAGTGATACTTTCTAACAATTCATCTATTTTATCACTGATTTCTGTATCCATGCCTGACGTTTCTTCACGCATTGTTGTGGTTCCATCCTTTAATTCACCGGTTCCATCGTAAAGATCAACGATTCCAGTCAACAATTTAGCAACTCCCTCATCTAATGTGCCAGTTCCATCTGTTAATGTCCCTGTCCCATTATAAACTTCAACAATTCCTGAAAGTAAATCACTGGTTCCGCTATAAAGTGTTTCTGTTCCATTTTTTAGCGTCCCGCTACCTGTTACTAGCTTAGTCGCCCCATCAGATACCTGTGAATAACCGGCAAGGATTTCTGACACCCCTTCTGTATAAGCATTAATTCCCGAATCAAGTTTTTCATACTCAGTCACTAAAGTATTAATTGCCGTCGATAACTCAGTGAGCTTATAAGCTAGACCGCCAAGCATATTAACAAGTTCATCTATTTTTGCATCAAAGATTGTATAATTCGTTTGTAATGCTGTTACCGCCTCTAACAATGCTGAGAGATTTTCATGAATAGTAGAGAGATAGCTTTCTGTCCCACTAATGCTAGCATTATTAGCTCCAAATAGTGAAATGATATTATCGAGTTGCGCTACTTGGGATTGAAGCTGTGTTGTATCTACTCCAGCTGCTTGCAGTGTTGCAATCTGCTCACTTAAAGAGACAATAGTGGCTTGTAACGCATTAATCGCTGAATCATTACTCTGTTTTAACGCCTCAATATCCAGACCATTTTGTAACATGACAGATTTATAAGACTCATAGCTTACGTTTTGATATAAAAAAGACACATTAGACACCAAAGACTCTATACCTGATTTAAGTTCACTAGAGGCTTGGATTAATGCTTTAAAATCATCTGTTGTTACTGATACACTGTTAAGAGCGCCTTGAATCTGTGACAATGCTGATTTGATTTTAGAAGAACCCTCCGTTAAAGTAGATGATTGACCGTTCAAAGACTGAAGTGCCGTTTGAATTTGGACAATCCCATCATTCAACGACTGAAGTCCCTCATTTAATGCTTCTGCTCCAATTTGTAAATTTGCCACGCCACTCTGTAATGAACTCCCACCATCTTTTAAACTTTTAGTCCCCGCATACAAATTTTGAACACCATTTTGTAAATCGTTAACCCCCGCTTGTAAATCATTCTTAACACCCTCTTGCAAATCAGCTACACCACTTTTTAGTTCGTTAGCTCCATCATCCAACTGTTCAATCGCATCTAATAATTCAGTGACTCGCTCTATTAGCTTTTCATCATCCACTTCAATATTCAGATTAAGTGGAATCCCGTTAATCGAAATGCCCCCCATTTCAAAATCAGTGACATCAGCCGTAATCGTAATGTCTGCTTCCTGACCAGGAAGCAAAATATAAGTCAATTGCTTATCACTACCCACATTCGCAATAGTTGCCTCATTTGCCACAATATTTGCACAATTTTTTGTATCCAATGTTAAAGAGGCTTGAAGGGCATAAGTATCAAAAAAATCGGACTGCCCTAGTTCATTTTTACTTACAGATATCTTAATTTTCAAACTTCCACTCTGACCGGCAATTTCATCAGCGGTATATTCTTTATCATCCATATAATACTGAATACTAATATCCCAAGGAATCACACGACTATCAAGTTTCCCTTCGTAATAAAGCTTTCCTGCCTGTGCATCAATTATTATTGTATCATCAAGATTTTTAATTTCATCTGTTGTTGTCATATTTCGAATGGACTTATATTTTCCGTAATCAACTATTTCACTATTTTCATTCAACTCAAAAATATTGACAACATTAATTTCCTCCACTGAACCATCGTTATTCAGATTAATATATACGACTTCTTCTTTGGGTGTATTTTCAGATACGGCATGTGCCATCACTGGTAGCATTGAAATAGACATCAATACAGCCAATGTAGTGGCAATCACTTTACTTTCATTCCCTTTTACACTTTTCATTTTCAGATGACCTCCTGTTAACATTCTTAATCAGCTCCCATTTGTATCTGCTTGATTTTCCTTTTCCGAATAATTAATGGGTCAAATAGATATAAAAGTCCCGGTAGCACAAACAATACAATGATTAATGATAAGATAGCACCGCGTCCAATAAAAATACCAAGCTGTCCTAACAGCTGATTTGTCGTAATATATCCAAGTAATAAGCCAACTACCGTTAAGACACTTCCTGATGTCAAGATAGAAACAGTCACATCAGAAATTGTTTGAATAACCGCTGCTTTTTTGTTCATCATTTCACGATTTTCCTTATATCGATCGGTCATTAAAATAGCATAATCCACAGTTGCCCCAAGCTGAATAGAACTGATAATCAAATAAGCAATATAAAAAATAGGCGTATCCATAAAGTATGGGATAGATAGATTTATCCATATGGCTGTTTCAATACTAAGTACTAAAACAATTGGCAAAGAAATTGATCGTAGTGATAATAAGAGAACAATAAATACGGCTGCAATTGCCATAAAATTAACCTTAACCATATCATCGGTTACAGTCTCCATCAAATCATACGTGCTGACACCCTCACCAGCTAAATAATACGTATCAGAATAATATTTTTGTGCGATGTTGCGAACTTGTTCAACTAAAGCAAAAGTCTCTTCTCCCTCATAAGGAACATCAACTGATAACACCATTCGACTATAATTTTTTGATATCAACTGTGAGAGTGTATTTTCATCTAGATATTCCAGTGGAATCTCTGCCCCAGCCAAATCCACATAAGAAATAATGCTTGTGACTTGTGGTAGGTTATTTAATTCCTGAGAAAGTTCTGTTTCAGTGGCTGTATCCCCTGCTGGCACCATCAGTACATAGGTATCACTTTTGCCAAACACTGATTCGATTACAGCTGTATCTGATCCCAGTTGGGTTTCATTACCAAAAATATTAGATGAACCATAATAATAATCATTAGCATTAGAAGCTAAATAAGCAGGTATAATGAGGATAACAAAAATACAAACCATAGGAATTGTCATTTTTTGCACACTCTTTCCAAATAAATCGAACTTAGGTAATAAGTCTTTATGTCTTGTTTTATCTAACCATTTATAGGTCAATAAAATAAATGACGGCATGAAAACAAATACCGTAATCAAACTAATTGCCACGCCCTTTGCCAAAGCAAGACCAAGATCAGGTCCTAGTCTAAATTGCATCAGTACCAGTGCCAAAAAACCAATAACTGTTGTCAATCCACTAGAAAGGATCGAGGATGTTGACTTACAAAGTGCCTCCGTCATCGCAGCTTTAACGTCTGGATTTTCTTGACGGCATTCTTCAAAACGATGAAGCAAAAATACCGAATAGTCTAACGAGACTGCAAGTTGTAAAATACTTCCTGCTGCATTCGTAACAAACGATATCTCACCAAAAATCAAATTCGTTCCATTATTAATGACGATAGCAAGACCAAGGCCGATCAGAACAATCAGTGGCTCCATCCATGAATTTGTCGTCATCACTAGGACAACTAAAACGAACAAAACTGTAAAAATTGAAATTTTATTGACTTCTAAAACAGTCTCAGTCGTTGAAATAGCTGTTGAAACAGCACTTCCTGTCATCGCATTATCTTCACCTATGATTTCACGAATACTAGATACCGCTTCAATACGACGATCTTCCTCAATGGTCACTGTAAACAATGCATTATTATCCTTATAATAAGTTTCGAGAGTATCAGTATCTAGTGTTGAAAGAGGAACAAAAATACTGACCACATCATCTAGCCAAGTAACAGCTGTGACTCCATCAACAGCTTCCAACTTCTCTTTATATTCCAAAGCCTCTGGAATTGTAACATCAGAAATCATGATACGCGCATTAGGAATCCCCCCATCGAACTCTTCTTGCATCAACTCAAGGGATACTGTAGAGGGACTACTCTCTGGCAGATAGTCATTAATATCATAATTGACCTTAACTAGATTCCCAAGTAATAAACACACCACAAAAACCATCGTAAAAATCATAACCATCGTTTTCCGATGATTTACGAGACTCATATAGAATTTTTTCATGCCTCCTCCTCCTAATCCCTTCCTAATATTACCTATTAATACTACGCAAAAATACCCTCAAAATATTACTTTTTGTGCGAATTAAAATCAATTTTCTGATATTTTTTTAATAATTACCTGTATTTTAGTGATAAAAAAGAACAGTAAAAAATACTGTTTGCTAAAAAAACTAATTATTGATGAGATGCTATCTGATCACATTTATTCTATAAGATTATAATGCCCACTCTCCATACAACCAATCTTGCGACTCATTGGATTTAGTAATCGCCTTCTACTTCTAATTACTCCTACTTAAGTAAGATTTTCATATCGTCAAGCTAGAAGTTTATATAAACTTGCTATATCTTTTATCATTTACTGCCTAATGTTTAGGGTTTTATAAAACCTCCTCATACTTATATTAAAAAAACAATTATAAAAAATACTTGGGGAATTTTTAATCTTATTTAATTAAACTAACTGGGTGTTCATCAACGATTTTTTGAATAATTTCTTTAACTTCTTGCTCAGAGATTTCTAAGTGCGCAAGTCCCCCACATTCACAGGCCACACTACTTTGGATACTTTTAAAAATCTGATGATAGATTTGTTTTGGCTTTTTAAAGGTTTCTCCATCCTCTATCATGTACTGATACAGCATTTCTGCCTCTTTTTGAATATAAGCTTGATCGTCCATCAAAACCCTCCTATCTAAATGACTCTATCATAACTAATTTTACCTTGTTGCGTCAATCCTCTGACTTTTTTAGATGAATGCGACGTCACATAAAAAAGACCAGTCTATTTAATTAAGACTGATCTTCCCTTTATTAAACTGTCACTTTTTCATTTTCGACAGACTTTGACTGATCTTTTGTAGGAATGAAACTCATGATTATACCGAAAACAACGGTTAAAGCGACAACGGCCCATCCTCCTGTAACTAAATGTGCCACGGGATAACCATCGTATGGATTTTTAAGATTAGTAATGAGATATGTTACACTAATAAATAAGAAAATAACTGGACAGATGTATTTAATCGCAACATCCCACCAAACCCCATACTTGAAGTTTGTATTAGAGTTGAGATACTCACGAAGCTTTTTAGCCCCAAAAATCCAGCCTAATGCGATACATTCCACCAATCCAATGGCAATTAAATTAAAATCATTCACAAAATGATCAACAATATCTAACCAATATAGTCCAGCACGAGTCGCAAAAATTAAACTTGCACAGAATCCGACCACGCAAAACCAGAAGGTTGTACGTTCCTTATTCCATCCAAATTTATCAACAAATGCTGTAATAATCGCTTCAATGATAGAAAATGCCGAGTCAATCGCTAATGTAAATAACATGATAAAGAAAATTAATGAGAATAAAATGACTCCAAATCTTCCACCAGGCATTTGTCCTAACGCTTCAGGATAAGTGACAAAGGCGAGCATAATTCCAGTATGCTTCATCTCGGCAATCGGTGTTCCACTAATTTGAGCTAGATATCCAAGTGTTCCAAAGGCAGCAAACCCTGATAAAAAGCTAATTCCAGCATCAGCTAAACCGATAATCATTGCATCCTTAGTCACTTCTGCATCTTTCCCCAAATAACTTCCATAGGCCACCATAATGGAGAATAAAATACTCAAACTAAAGAAAATCTGACCATAAGCTGCGTCCCAAACATTAATATCCAATAATTTAGACCAATCAGGAACTAAATAATAACTTAATCCTTCTAAAGCACCAGGTAAAGTCACCGCGCGGAGGATTAAAAACATCAGTAAAATAATTGGTAAAATAACAGTATATTTTACAACCTTCCCTACAGATGCTACGCCATGACGAATACAATACCAAATGCTTAGCCACGCAAAGACTAGCCCAAGTAAAACAACAGGACTAAATCCTCCTAAATCAAACATCCCACTTGAGACTTGTAACACCCCTTGTGTAAACACTTCAGCTGCAGCTTTATCCATCCACGGTACTTTAAAAGATAACGCAACATAATCAATCACCCAAGCTACGACAACAGAGTAGTAAGCCGCGATACAAAATGCGGTTCCTACTCCCCACCATCCAAACCATTCAAATTTCTTATTTAGTTGAGCGAACGCCCCTGGTGCACCTGATTGAAACTTTTTACCAATTGATAACTCTAAAGCTAGTAATGGGATTCCAGCTGTAAATAAGGCAATAAAGTATGGAACTAAAAATGCCCCTCCCCCGTTTTGATATGCGATTCCCGGAAATCGCCAAGCATTCCCTAACCCTACGGCTGACCCAACCGCAGCCATGACAAAAGTACTTCTTGAACTCCACTGTTGACGTGCCATATAGGATTCCCCCTTATGATTTATTTAATTAGATCCTTACTAGATTTCCCCCTCTAGCAAGAATTTAATTACATAATTTGGTAATTGATAGCTATTTTAGCATACCGTATTAGAAAATCAAGAGATAAAATAGACGTTTTTTTAACATTATTCTATCCTTATTCCTCATAAAAAAAGAAAGCCTTAACATTTAAATTTAGACTCTCTTTTATTAAAACTATTGATTAGAATAAAGTTAAAATCGTATTTTGATTAATCTTTCTTCACTCCGTTCAACGCTTTGGAATGATTGATTAGATCGTATTAAAGCGGTATCAAGCTGCCTAGAAAACAATGGATCTCCTATTCGTGATGAAACCTCATTTTCTACTTCTCGTATTGCTTGTCTGACAATCTTTATTACGTTTCAATAAAGTCATTCATTTAAACGTAATAACGGTAAATACTCCCCATAACCCGCTGCTTGCATCTCTTCCTTTGGAATAAATCTTAAAGCCGCCGAATTGATGCAATAACGTAATCCTCCTTGTTCAATCGGTCCATCATTAAACACATGGCCTAAATGAGAATCTGCTTGTGCACTTCTAACCTCAATACGATGCATGTTATGTGACCAATCTGCCTTTTCCTTAATCATTTGGCGTGAAATAGGTTTTGAAAAAGCAGGCCACCCACAACCCGAATTAAATTTATCACACGATAAAAACAAGGGTTCCCCACTGACAACATCGACATAAATCCCTTCTTCAAAATGCTGATCATATTCGTTATAAAACGGTTGTTCGGTTGCATTATTTTGTGTCACCTCATATTGTAAAGGTGTCAAATTCATTCTTAATTCTTCTGGTGATGGTTTCATATATTTCGTCATGATTTCATTTCCTTTTTGATTTCTTGTTAAATGGTGTAAGATTTTTGCGATTTCCTCGGTCTATGATTCATTATTTCCGTCCTTATTTCTCTTTATACCACTGATGAGAGGCTTGTTTCCAAATTTCATTTAATTTTCCCCTTTCTTATGAATCTTTACCTCCTATCATAGCATCGTCTCTTAATCAACTATTTAATTTAATTCATTTCCTTTAACTGACCTAGCCACTATACTAGATAACTTTAAAGAGCTAAATAAAAAGGAACTCTTCAATTAAGAAGAGTTCCCTTTACTATTCCACTTCCGCTAAAACTAAACGAGCCAGATTATAAGCCATGAACATGTCATTTTCATCATGATTTGTTAATAAAATGACCGTAACTTTATCTTCTTGATGACGGAGTAACATCGAATGCCAACCAATTAAATTTCCAGGGTGAGAAACTGTGTCCTCTACCCCCGTATTGACATACCAACCATAACCATATGATTTAGTTCCAACTTTCGAAGACTCTTGAGTCATTAAATCGTAACTTTCCTGTGAAATTAACAGATTAGAATGTAACGCACGATCGTATTTATATAAATCCATGGCTGTCGAATGAAGTCCACCAGAGGAATAACCAAAGGATGGATGTAAGACTTTAGCTTCATCGCCCTCGGAGATATTCCCATTATAAGCTGTTGCCATATTTTCTAATACTAATCCTTCCATATTCAAACCAGATTGAGTCATTCCGGCAGGAATCAAAACATGTTCTTCAATATAGTCTGCATAAGTTTGACCACTAACCTGTTCAATAATGGCTCCTAAGACATCATAGCCTAAATTTGAATAAATTGAATACGTTCCTGGCTCCTCATAATATAAATTCGAAGACTTAAACGCAGGTGCAATAATTTCGTCAACAGTTGTTACCTGACTGTAATTTGTTAAATCATCACCTGAGTATAAGCCTGATGTATGAGTTAACAATTGATGAATCGTTATTAACTCTGCATTTGGCATATCTGGAAAATACTTATCAATCGTCTGATCTAATGTTAATTTTCCCGCTTCAACTAATTGTAAAATGCTAACAGCGACAAATGACTTTGAAACAGAAGCAATTTGAAATTGATGATCGACTGTCATTTCTTCCTGCTCATTCACTTGAGCTAATCCATACGCTTTTAACAGAATAATTTGATCACCTGAAGCGACTAATGTTACACCATTAAATGATTGATCAAGTAAATAGGCATCTAACGATTCAGCCAATGGCTGATAATTAGATGAAATTATTTCACTCACTACTTCTAATGATTCTAACTCTACTGTTTCTATCTCCGGTTTTGGAACAACATTTAATGCCTTGAGTTGGGGAGAACATCCACCTATCACCATGAGGATACTTACTAAAGCTATTAATTGTAGTTGATTCTTCATAAATCCTCCCAATATCACCAATTAATGATTTGATGATTTAAAATCATCCCCTCATCACTATACCATAAGTTACCTTAAAAAACTCTTAAGTTCGACAAACTTCTAGATAAAATCCATATTTTACTTCTATTTAATAAAAAAGTTATATTTTACAATAAATCCCTGAAGGTTTTAATAGATCTAATTAGCGATTGAATACCCTAATAGCTGATTAAATCGTGAGACAATTTCTTGGTTCGGATGAATGGTTAAATATTTTTCAAATAAAAGACGATAGCAAGAATCATTTGAATCATTTAATGGAATTTCTACTTTAATATAGTGTGGACTAACAAGAAATGACGCATCATTTCCATAGTCTTTTTCAATTCCTAAAGCATATACTCCCCAATCAGAACAAGTATAGCATTGATTGTGTTTTGCTTCCTCACAAAACGGAGTAGATTCCCCTGTCGAATCTAATTGCGCTTTAACATTCTCCATTGGATTTAAAAACTCGAGTCTCACTTTATAAAGAGGATAAACGGTACGGATCACTTGCACCTGAATCTCATTATGAGAGACTTCTTTAACTTCTATACATACATGTTCACTTTCAAAATAAGGAGAATTATGTCTTAAATATTCAATTCCATGTTCCCCCTCCACTGAGACTGATTTTAAATAGTTAAATAACTTATAAATCATACTTATCACCTCGTCCTAGGATTCCACTTCGGAAGAATTTCCTCTTTCTTAATAAGTGTATGACATAATTTTAGACGCTATGACAAAAAAAGCTATCAATTGAAATATTCAACAGTTTCAGTTTTATGGATTTTAATCACTAAATTTCTGTTAAAATGGTCAATTAAATGATTTTATACCTAAAAAGGTACTTATCGAGTAGGGTTTAATCCGCTTGAATAAGTACCTTTTTATTAGAAGGTTATGTTTTAAATCTTAATATTTTAAGAGCATTCAATATTACTTATTAATAATGATTATAGTTTCCTAACTCTTCTAAAACAGGGCCTAATAAAAGTAAAAAAGGGGCTGTCTCAAAATAGATGGCCCTTTGAATTAAAAAACTACAGTTTACAAAAAAAGGCAGTCCCATTCGGGACTGCTTTTTTGTATACTTTTTTTATGCTAAAAAAAGAAAATATACATCAAGATTATACAACTTATTCAGCTGGATATCAACTCTCTTTAACGATGGATATTCAAGTTTATATTGCACCTCATGACCCTGTACGTTTGCTTAATCAATTATTGGAGGGATTAGATTATAAAAAATTATTAAGCACTTACTCTGATCAAGGGAGAAATTCTGTCGTACCACCGGTTATCATGTTTAAGATTTTAGTTTACGCGTATATGAATCGCGCTTTCTCTTCACGAGAAATTCAGCGACTTTGTCAACGGGATATTCATTTTATCTGGCTGTTAAACGGTTATCCCGCGCCTAGCCATCATACGATTAATCGATTTAGAAAACATCATTTAAGCGATGGCATCCTAGAAGATTTATTTGATCAATGGATTGAGCGTCTTCACGCCTTAGATGAAATTCATTTTAAAAACCTGTTTATTGATGGAACAAAAATTGAAGCGAATGCCAATCGTTATTCCTTTGTTTGGTTAAAATCAGTCACTAAAAATGAATCTAAACTTCATACAAAAATTGAAAAACTGCTTCAACAAATCAACGAAATGTATCTAACAACGTATCAGTTCAATTCGACTCAACCCTTAGATGGTTTAGAATCTTGTTTAATGAATTTGAAACAACGAGTGATTGAACAATCCATTGAATTTGTTTATGGAAAAGGAAAGAGAAAAACCGTTCTACAACGTCAAGTGGAAACACTCGAAGATTATATTGAAAAACAGAAAATGTATTTGACGTATCAAGAAATGATTGGCGAGCATCGTTCAAGTTGTTCAAAAACGGATGTTGATGCCACTTTTATGAGAATGAAAGACGATCACATGAAAAATGGTCAATTAAAACCAGGATATAATGTCCAAATTGGCGTTGAAGCGGAGTATATTGTTCATGTTGGAATCTTTAGTTCGGCCAATGATGTCACGACTTTGATTCCCTTTCTGACATCTATGGAATCTCGATTATCTAACACATTTGAACGGGTGATCGCAGATGCAGGTTATGAAAGTGAAGAAAATTATGCTTATTTGAAGGAGAACCATCAAAAAGTTTTCATTAAGCCCCTCAACTATGAAGCCTCAAAAACAAGAAAATATAAAGCTCAACTGGGGAAACGAGAAAACATGGCGTATGATGAACTCACAGATACCTATACGTGCGCAAATGGCAGAACGTTAAAACCGATTGAAGTTAAAATTAGAGAAAGTCAGACGGGATATCGAAAAGAAGTCACCCTTTATGAATGTGAAAATTGCCAAGATTGTCCCTTGCGTTCAAAATGTACAAAAGCGAAAGAAGGAAACCATAAACGAATAGAAGTGTCTAAAAAAATGCTTTCGCTAAGAACAGAGTCACTTGAAAATATCCAAAGTGAAGAAGGGATTATTTTAAGAAAGAATCGCTCCATTCAAGTCGAAGGTGCTTTTGGCGTGTTAAAACAAGATTACGGCTTCAGAAAATTTTTAACCCGTGGAAAAGTTCATGTCACAGTAGAAATGTTGCTTCTATGTTTTGGATATAATGTACAAAAATTACATAACAAAATCCAAAGCAATCGTTGCGGGCAACAACTCCATAAACAAAAAGTGGCTTAAAAAATCAGAATATACGGTCATTTTGAAGGAAAGAAACGTCCTTCTTTTCATCGTACTCAAAAATAAATTCAATCCATAAAATTCAATCCAGGGCCTAATTTTTTTTACGATGAATAGCCAAAAAAAGGAGCATGTAGCTCCATGACTATGAAGTTTTAGTCATTTTGATACAGCCCCTTTTAGAACATTATTTAAAATAAGTGATTAAGCTTGTAGACGTTCATTCACTAATTGTTGAATGATTTGTTTTAATTCATTGCTTGATTCGATATTTTCTAGTTGAGATTGAATCTCGCCTTCTTCATCATCAAAATGATTCATTTCATTATAAGTTTCAGCAATTTCTCTAACCTTATTAATATCTTCATTATGCTTAGTCGCTAACTCTTTTAATTCTTTATCTAATGACTTGATATCTTCAATACATTTGAATGATAAAACCATATCAATTGGCATAATTCCATTACTTTTAGTTCCATCTGGGTATTTCATAGTGACACTGATTTCTTCTAAATGCCCATCAACCATAAAGCTATATAAGTCTGTAAAGCTTTTGAACTTCTTATGTTTCGTTTTAATTTCCATTTGGTAAACTTCCTTTCAGTAGAGAAAATAATAAATAGCGTAAATACGTACTTTATTGTTATTATCATCCTTCATCTGATGAGATATGAGGAGATTTTTCTATCCTCTTAATTTTAAAATAAAAATACCACGTACTACGTACGTGGTACAGAGAAGACTAGAGTAGGAAAAAGTGCCCCAATCTAGCTTCGAGTTACCTGCAACTTTTTAGAATATCTAATTCGTTAGAATTTAGATATTGTTATCCTTTAGGGCAACCTTTTATTCTTCTTCTTCTGGTAATTCTACGTTGTGGTGTACTTGTTGTACATCGTCTAAGTCTTCTAAAACGTCTAATAATTTTAAGAATTTAGCTAATGCGTCACCTTCTAATTCTACTGTTGATGTTGGTAACATTGTTAATTCAGCAACTTCGAATTCAGTGATTCCCATTTCATTTAATGCTGTTTGTACGGCATGGAATTGATCTTGATCAGCGTATACTGTGATTTCTCCATCTTCTTCTTCAACGTCACGAACGTCTACGTCTGCTTCCATTAATCCTTCTAAAATTTCATCAGCAGAGTTTCCATTGAATCCGAATAATGCAGTTGCTTCGAACATGAAGGCTACGGCACCACTTACACCGATTTTTCCACCATTTTTATTGAAAGCTGAACGAACTTCAGCAACTGTACGGTTTACGTTGTCTGTTAATGTATCAACGATAACGGCAGAACCATTTGGTCCATATCCTTCATAACGGATGAAATCATAGTTCTCATCTGAACCACCTTTTGCTTTATTGATTGCGCGGTCAATGATTTCACGGTTAACCCCTGCAACTTTAGCACGGTCAATAACAGAAGCTAAGTTACGGTTTAAGGCTGGATCTGGATCACCATTTTTAGCTGCCATGTAAATTTCTTTTCCGAAACGAGCTAAAACTTTTGAACGAGCGGCATCTTTTGCAGCTTTACCGTATTTAATGTTATTCCACTTACGACCCATTGGGTATCACTCCTAATTGTAATTTTTATTAAATGACGATTGTCAGAATACTAACTATACATTTATTTATTATACTCCTCTCACTCCTATCTTTTCAAGTTTTATCCGAATTATGGACTTCTCATCCCTGAAAAATGCAATATTAGACATAAATTGACATCTTAGTGAATTAAAATATGATAATCTGAAGTTAGACTTTATAGATACGTCTATGAAAGAAAACTATTCTTTTATAAAAGTTTTTATCTAGATTAATATAAATTGTTCTGTGTATCTAAAAGAAATAATCATCATATTCAAGTTCTTTTTTTTCATATAATGTATAACTAATATTGATAATGAGTAGATTATTTTTTACTAAATGAGGTGAGGTTATGAAGATTGAAAAGTATGTTTGTCCCAAATGTGAAAATAACAGTTATGAAGTAGATGAATTTTGTGCCACAGGTAGTGGAATTTCTAAATTGTTTGATGTACAAAATCGCAGATTTACGACTATTACTTGTACGAAATGTAAGTATACAGAAATGTATAAAGGAACAACAAGTGATTTAGAAAATATCTTCGATTTCTTAATTGGAGGATAATAGGAAATAAAGATATGAAGTTTATTACTTATAGGTGATATGCTTGAATAGTTTGTATTCCCTGAGCTAGTTAAAGTGAGTAATTATCTAGGCTATTTAACATTTTTTAATATGAGAAAGAGGAGGTCTAAATTTAGACCTCCTCTAATCTTATACGATTAAGCTTTTTCTGCTAATAAAGCATCAATTGTTTCTTGTAGACGTTTAACGCATCCTTTACAAGCCGTTCCTGCTTTTGTTTCTGATTGAATTTCTTGTAATGTTGTTGAACCTGATTCAATTTCTTTTTTAATATCTCCAACTGTTACATTGAAGCAGTAGCAAATTTTTTGATTTAAATCCATTATACTTCCTCCTTTTTTCTTTATGTTTCCATTTTATCTGAAGTCATGGTTTCAAACAAGCTGATTGCTTTTTAAGGTTGGATATAAAAATATAATAGAAGTTTTTTTATCTAATCAGGAGCAATGACTTAATAAGGTCATGGATTTCGTGATTTAGTTATCCACAGGTTCTGTTAAAATCAAAGGAAGCTTGATTGAGAATAACTATCCATTTTGAATTCTAGAAGGGATGGATTTTTATTAGACATAAGTAGAATAAATTCGTCATATACTTTAACAGATAGCGGAGGGAGGAATCAAAATGTTGATTGTGACAACAGATTCAATTCCAGGGAAAGAGATTGTTGAAGTTAAGGGACTAGTCAAAGGAAGTACGGTACGTTCTAAGCATATTGGAAAGGACATCAGTGCTTCACTTAAAACAATTGTTGGTGGAGAACTCAACGGCTATAATGAGATGCTCATAGAAGCTCGTCAAATTGCATTTGGACGAATGGCAGATGAGGCACAAAGTATTGGAGCAAATGCGATTGTAGGGGTTCGATTAATGTCATCTGCTGTCATGGCTGGAGCAGCAGAGATGGTGGCCTATGGAACAGCCGTGGTGGTGAAATAAGGTGATGACGATATGGGTAAACATGGTTATTGGTGGGATATTACTTTTTTATCTGAGTGGAATTCTAGTTGTAATTGGCTTACTCATCGCAAAGGTTACAGAACGACAACGAGAACGAAAAACTGAAAAAGAAAAATTCAAAGATTATAAGGACTATTAAACGAAAACTAGAGAATCTCTCTAGTTTTTATTTTGGAGGGAAGGGAGATGAATTTGAAATTGGAATTACAACCTAAAGAAGTATTTAGTCGAATCGGATTTTCACTGGCGATTAGTTTTCTAGTAGTTAATGGGATTCAATTGGCTATAATCGCGATTTTAAAAACCATGGACTCTCCTTGGTTACAATCACAATGGCTCACTTGGATATTAATAGTGATTGGTTTTTATTTAATTGGATTTCCTTTATTTTGTTGGATGGTTAAAGATTTACCGAGTATTTCAATGGACGGTGTACAGAAACTAAAACTTTTTGATCTCATTGAATATGGATGTATAGCTTACACATTGGCATATGTCTTTAATTTATTCACCCTATTATTAATGGCAGCCATTGAATCTTTAAAAGGAAATTTCATTACAAATGTTGGAGAAAATCTCGTTGTTGGGACGTCTTCAATCGGATTATTTATTTGTGGCGTCATTTTATCCCCTATTATTGAAGAAATCCTATTTAGGAAAATTCTAATCGATAAAATCAAATTATATGGTGATAAAGTGGCTATTTTAGTTTCAGCAGTTACCTTTGGAGTGTATCACGGAAATTTATCTCAAGTTTTTTATGCCACAGCTTTAGGAGCTATTTTTGCCTATGTCACATTAAAAACTAATCGAGTTCAGTATGCTATCATTTTACATATCTTTATTAATGGGATGAGCGCCGTTATTATGCCAGCTATATTAGGTGATGGTACAGAAGTGATACGAATTGCGTTAGCCATAGGAGTCGTTTTTACGATTCTTGTTGTAGGAATTGTTGGGTTAATTAAACTGATGAAAAAAATCAATCTGAATTCAGGAACCTATTATATTCATATTCATCGCCATCGATTAGTTCAAACCATTTTTGGTAATGGAGGGATGATTGGTTACCTCGTCATTAGCTTTGTCGTAATTATTCTGACTATTATAACAACATAAAAAGGCAAAATGGAAATTCCATTTTGCCTTTTTTATAATTTAGTTATCAACCTGTTCTGACTGAGAGACTTGATCAGATAACATTAAATCTTCATTTGAATTCTCTGACTCAGACTCTTCCTCTTTTTCGGAATCAGCTGGATGATTGATTGGAGGGAGGGGGTTAAAATCTTCTGAGTCATCAATTGGTGGTTGTGGATCTTCAGATTCCTCTTTATCTTCCTCTACAGGTGGCTTAGGTTCTTCTTCAGGTTTTGATTCAGGTTGAATAGGAGTTTGAGTAGGTTCATCACTCGGTTGCTCATCTTCTGTTTGTATAGGAGGGGTTGGTTTTTGTTCCACATCGTTCGGATTATTAGGAGTTTGAGTTGGCTTTTGCTCGATTTGATTTGGTTTTGATGTATTGGATGGCTTCGGTATTTCTTGCTCATCTTCAGGAGTGACTTCTCGGATAAGTTCTTCTTCGTCAGAGTCCTCTTCTTCAACAACGGTTTCTTTGACTTGAACGGTAAAGGCATGGTCTGTATAAGTTGCATCCAATACTCGCTCGATATATTGAATAGGAACATAAATTTCATCATCAATGAGCTGAGGTGTTACCCATTTAATCGTCATTAAATTTGTTTCTTTGTCAATTTCTATGAATAAAGCCTCATTTTCGCCATTCACCTCGCTATATCCGTAGTTAAGATTTAGTTTAATTTCTTGACCTTGAATTCTGTATGTATAAGTATCTGTTTCTTCATCTAAAGTCACACTTCCTTCTAAAGTAGCCATGATGTCATCTAATGATGCAAAATCTTCATGAATATCGACAGGAATATTAATTGGCTTTAATGTTTCTTGGTTACTTGTTAAGAAAGCTGGTAAAAGCGAAAATAAAAAAATGATTGGATATTTCATAACTGAGTTCCCCCTTAACCGATTAAACGTGTTTTATAAATTAAATAATTTGGCTGCTCAGATAAATAGTAATAAGTTTCTGTATCACTAATTTCTGATTGAATCGTGGCCGAAGCTTTTTCGGTATTTTTAAAATTGTAACGAATCATTTCATCGGCTAACTCATTTAATAGTGATGTCACTTCTTCTGGTGATAATGTTTTCGGTAAGATGGCACTGAAAGTGAGTTCATTTTTAGATAGCTGTGAATCTTTAATCTCCCATTCAGTTGAGAATAATAAATCGTTAGTTAAATTCGCTGTATGGAGTGGCTCGTATTGATAAATGTAAGAACCATTTGTTTCAATGGTATAGCGATATGCTTGATCGGTGAAATCAACTGAATCTTTTGTCGTTTTTGTTGGTTTTTGTTGATAAACGTTCATGTTTAACTTCACGGCATTTGTTTGATCATATTGTTCAAGTTCTTTTAATAATTTATTGGCTAATAAAATATTATCAGCATACGAGAGCTCAGCTTGAATATCAACCTCATAGGTTTTTTCTTTTTTATGACGACGAACATCTAAGACTTCATAAGATGTGTCGATTAATTGTTCGAGTTTTAGTTCTTTATTTTTAGCTGATGAAATACCATAAATGATGGTAACCACTATTAATAGAGTCAATAAACTACCTAAAATAATAATTGGCTTCTTTGAAATATTACGCTGCATAAAACTCCTCCATTTTCATCATTTTAAAAATTCCCCAAAATAAGTGATTCAGTAATCATTTTAGATGAAAAAAAAGGAAAATACAATGTAAATAACAAAATAAGGAAACAACTTCATCACTGTTTCCCTATTTTATTGAAGTTTATTAATTCATTTAGCCGTGATGAGATGATGTTTTAAATGCTAAGTTAGTCAAATAGTACTTTATAGTAGGATAGGAAGATGAATTTAATGAAGAGACAGATTGTTAAATAAGATTAGAAATGAAGATAATTAGTAATTTAGTACCATCACATGTTCTTGACCAAAAATTTGTCCATTAAATTCGAATCCTACTTGTTTATAGAGATGAATCGCAGATTCACTTTCAATATGAACACCTAAAAAGATTTGGTGACGAGTTTTATCATCTTTGATGAGTTCAATCACTTGGTGGAGAGCTTCAGTACCAAATCCTTGATTTTGATAGTGTTGATCAATCATCAGGCGATAAATCCAATACTCATCATCGTCAGTATCAAGGCAATACATGACGAATCCTACCATCACATCCTCATGATAGATTGCTAGTGGGATACATTCAGGCTGTACCTTAGACTGGGCAATTGAAATAGCATTTGAAGTGACAAAGCTTTGTTGTTCGGGATGGACCGCTAGATCTATGCAGTCCCAGAAATTATCTTTTGAAATAGGTCTTAGTGTAATCATTTTTGCTCCCCCTTATAAACGATTATCCTTGGTATATTCATTATAATCAGGAGCGTAGGCATTTATACGGCATCGCAAAACTAGTGATAAACTTTGAGTATTTGACTCTATCTGTCATCAAAATGATGAAAAAATAAAAAACCACGTACAAAAATGTACGTGGTTAAGTATATAAAAGCTTAGAAATGAGCGTCATGCCCGAATCTAGCTTCGAGGCGCAACTGCTCTATAAAGTCTCCTACCGAACGATAGGCAATATCACCCCATCAGTGGTGGAAACCTAACTTTTAGTTAGAATGGGGGCTCCACTTTTACGCCGAGTTAAGCGCATCTCTCAGCTTTTTATGCTAAAGCTAAATATTCATCGTATGTTGTTTGTTTGTCAACGATTGAACCGTCTTCTTTGATGTCGATAATACGGTTAGCAATTGTTTGGATGAATTGGTGGTCATGTGATGCGAATAAGACGTTGCTTGTGAAGTCTTTTAATCCGTTATTAAGTGCTGTGATTGACTCAAGGTCTAAGTGGTTAGTTGGTTGATCAAGCATTAAAACGTTGGCATTTGCTAACATCATGCGTGATAACATACAACGTACTTTTTCTCCCCCTGATAAAACTGAAGCTTTTTTAAGGGCTTCTTCACCAGAGAATAACATGCGTCCTAAGAATCCACGAACGTAGCTTTCTGTTTGGTCATCAGAATATTGACGTAACCAGTCAACTAGTGATAATTCAGAACCGTTAAAGAATTCTGAGTTATCTTTTGGGAAGTAAGCAGTTTTGATTGTAACACCGAACTTGAATGTTCCACTATCTGCTTCCATTTCTCCATTTAAGATTTTGAATAAGGTTGTAACAGCAATTTCGTCTCCGATGAATGCAATTTTATCGTCTTTACGAACCATGAAGCTAACGTTATCTAACACTTTAACTCCATCCACTGTTTTTGTTAACCCTTCAACCATTAAGATATCATTTCCAACTTCACGTTCAGGTTTGAATCCAACGTATGGATAGCGACGACTTGATGGCTCTAAGTCTTCTAATTTGATTTTATCTAATAATTTTTTACGAGATGTCGCTTGTTTAGATTTAGAGGCATTAGCCGAGAAACGAGCGATGAAATCTTGTAATTCTTTAATTTGTTCTTCTTTTTTCTTGTTAGCTTCTTTAGCCATACGGTTTAATAATTGACTTGATTCGTACCAGAAGTCGTAGTTACCAACGAATAATTTGATTTTTCCAAAGTCAACATCACAGATGTGTGTACACACTTTGTTTAAGAAGTGACGGTCATGGGATACAACGATAACTGTCCCTTCAAAGTTGATTAAGAACTCTTCTAACCAGTTGATTGATTGGATATCTAAGTGGTTGGTAGGCTCATCAAGAACTAAAATATCAGGATTTCCGAATAAAGCTTGAGCTAATAAAACTTTGACCTTTTCGGCCCCTGTTAAATCTTTCATTAATTTATCGTGTAATTCAGTTGGGATTCCTAATCCTTGTAATAAAGCAGCCGCATCAGATTCAGCTTCCCATCCGTTTAATTCAGCGAATTCACCTTCAAGTTCAGCTGCACGAATTCCATCTTCCTCATTGAAGTCAGGCTTCATGTATAATGCATTTTTCTCTTCAGTGATTTGGAATAAACGTTCATTTCCGCGGATAACAGTTTCTAAAACTGGTAATTCATCATATTGATAATGATCCTGTTTTAAAACTGACATACGTAAATCTTTTGGATAACTTACGTGTCCTGTATTAGGTTCAATTTCACCTGCTAAGATTTTTAAAAAAGTAGATTTTCCAGCTCCATTTGCTCCGATAACACCGTAGCAGTTTCCAGGAGTGAATTTTAAGTTAACTTCTTCGAATAACTTTTTATCACCATATCGTAAACCGACATTAGAGACTGTAAGCATGTAACAACACCTCCGTGTAATTTATCTTGAAACATTATATCATATTTTTTATCTTTATTACATGAATGATTAGCCATGCCCATTCATTAACAGCAGTTGAGATGATCACTTGAATCTAAATGGGAAAAAATAACTCATTTTTCTTTTTTATCAATGAAAATTAAGAGATAAATTCGTTCATAATAAAGTTGATAAAAATGTTTAAATTGGGACACAGAAATAACGTAGGGGCTCGAACCAGACAATAAGAATTAATGGTTGGCTAAAAGTTAACAAATCATCCGTTAAGACGAGCAGAACTGGATGCTAATAAAGCTAATTTGGCTTGAATTAGAGCACATCCATCTATAGAATTCACATTGGGTATACATTTGTGTAGACTTAAATAGAATAGGCGTAGCGGAAGCGATAACATCATCTGACTCGTATTGCAAATGAAAAAAAATTATTGTATAATAAGTGGACACTTCGTAAAAACATACACTATCGTAAGTGATCGTTGGTTCATTTACGTTTTTTTGTGTTTAAATAGAAAGGAAGCAAAGAATGACTGAAATTACATTTAAAGATCTTGCTTTATCGCCTGCAATTTTAAAGGCAATTGAAGAAATTGGTTACGTTAAACCATCACCAATCCAAGCAGAGGCAATCCCAGTTGTATTATCTGGAAAAGATATTATCGGACAAGCACAAACAGGAACAGGAAAAACTGCTGCATTCATGTTACCAATCCTTGAGAAAATCGATCCTAAGAATCGCAACGTTCAAGCATTAGTATTATGTCCAACTCGTGAATTAGCTGTCCAAGTTCATGAAGAATCTAAAAAGTTCGCTCGCAATATGCGTGACGTGCACATTTTATCAATCTATGGAGGACAATCATACGATCCTCAAATCCGCGCGCTTAAAAAAGGTGTTCAAATCGTTGTTGGTACGCCAGGGCGTGTTATGGACCACATGCGCCGTGGAACTTTAAAATTAGAAAACTTAAAAATGTTAGTTTTAGATGAAGCTGATGAAATGTTAAACATGGGATTCAAAGATGATATCGAAGAAATCTTAGAAAAAACTCCTGAATCTCGTCAAACAGTTATGTTCTCAGCGACAATGGCACGTGAAATCATGAACATCGCTAAAACTTATCAAAAATCTCCTGAAATCGTTAAAGTTGTTTCAGAAGAATTATCAAACAAAAAAATCGATCAATACTTCGTTGAAGTAAAACGTCAAGACCGCGTTCATGCAATGATCCGTTGCATCGATATGATGGGATTAACTTCATCAATCGTGTTCACAAACACTAAACGTGAAGTTGATGAATTAGTTTCTAAATTACAAGAAGAGGGATACGTAACTGAAGGGTTACACGGAGATTTAAAACAAGCTCAACGTGACCGCGTTATGAATAGCTTCCGTCGTAAAAACGTTAATATCTTAGTAGCAACTGATATTGCAGCTCGTGGAATCGACGTAAGCAACGTTGAAGCAGTATTCAACTACGATATTCCTTTAAATGAAGAAAACTATGTACACCGTATCGGACGTACAGGTCGTGCAGGTATGACTGGATTATCAATTACATTTGTATTCGGAAAAGATATGTTCCGTATCCGTCGTATCGAAGACTATACAAAAACAAAAATGTCTAAAATGCCTATCCCAACAGTTGAGCAAATCCAAGAAAAACGTTCAAGCAACGTTATCGAAGATGTGATTGCTAACTTAGAAGGACAAGACTTTACAAAAGAAAACGAATTAATCGCTGCAATCTTAGAAAAAGGATACAGCTTAGAGCAAGTTGCTGCAGGATTATTACGTATGAACATTGGTCAAAGTACGAAAGAGTACGCACATATCGAAGAAGTGACATCAAACAATAAATCTAAAGGTATGCGTAAAAACGAAGTTCGTTTATTCGTAAACGTTGGATCTAAACAAAAAGTTAAAGCTAAAGACTTCGTTGGAATGTTAACGAAAAAATCAGATATCCCAGCTCGTGCAATCGGAGATATCGATGTTTATAAAAAATTCTCATTCATTAATGTAGATAAAGCACATGCAAATGCAATTATCCGTAAATTAAACTCTAAATTAATTAACGGTAAACCAGTTCGTGCTGAAAAAACTGCACCAGGTGCAACAGCTCCAAAAGGTAGATAATTGTAAGAATAATGTGTAAAAAAAGCCTTCATAACGTGTTATGGAGGCTTTTTCCTGTGGTATAATATTAACCGTTGTTTTAATTGCTAAATATTAGAAAATTTAATGTCTGAAGCAACTAATTCGAAAGGGAGTATGAAAGGTGTCGACAAGGTTAAAGCCTAAGTTACTATCAGTTATGAAAACTTATAATAAGGAGCAATTCGTCAAAGACGTTATTGCTGGATTGATTGTCGCAATTATTGCATTGCCACTATCAATCGCGTTAGCTATTTCTTCAGGTGTTTCCCCTGAACAGGGGCTATATACCGCTATTATTGCAGGTTTCTTTATTTCTTTACTTGGTGGAAGTCGTGTTCAAATTGGTGGACCGAGTGCAACATTTATGGTGGTTGTTTATAGTGTTGTAGCTGCTCATGGAACGGAAGGATTATTAATTACAACAATCTTAGCTGGAATTATTTTAATTTTATTTGGATTATTGAAATTAGGAAGTGTCATCAAGTATATCCCCTATCCAATTACTGTTGGATTTACGAGTGGGATTGCATTAACCATTTTTAGTTCACAAATTAAAGACTTCTTTGGGATGAATCTTGGTGCGGTCCCAACAGGATTTATTGATAAGTGGAAACTTTATTTTGCATCATTTGATCAAATACAATGGATGCCATTTATGATTGGAGCTATTGCATTAGCTATTTTAATTATTTGGCCCAAAATTAATAAGAAAATTCCCGCTTCATTAATTTCAATTATTGTGACGACGGCTCTAGTTGCTCTTTTAAAATTAGATGTTCAAACGATTGGGACCCAATACACGAATTTATCATCGTCATTCCCAATGCCGTCAATTCCACATATAACATGGAGTAAAATTGAAACTTTGTTGTCACCAGCTTTCACTATCGCTTTCTTATGTTCTCTTGAATCATTACTTTCAGCCGTTGTTTCAGACGGAATGATTGGAAGTAAGCATCGTTCAAATATGGAGTTAGTGGCTGAGGGGGTTGCCAATATTGCCTCTGGTTTATTTGGGGGAATGCCTGCAACAGGTGCGATTGCGCGGACAGTGGCGAATATTAAAAATGGGGGGCGTACTCCAATTGCAGGAGTTGTTCATGCCATTACATTACTATTTATTTTATTATTCTTAATGCCACTTGTAAAAATGATTCCGCTAGCGACATTAGCTGCTGTCTTAATTATGGTTTCTTATAATATGAGCGAATGGCGTATGTTTAAAAAATTATTAAGTGCACCAAAAAGTGATGTCGTTGTCTTATTATCAACGTTCTTCTTAACTGTTTTATTTGATTTAACATTAGCTATCAGTGTTGGAATGGTATTAACATCATTCTTATTTATGAAGCGTATGACGGATGTCACAGATATCCAAGGAATTGAAATGAATGATGACGATGACGATTTAGAATTATTAGATGAAGAATTAAAAGAAGCTTTATCAGATGAAATTTTAATTTATGAAATTAATGGGCCATTCTTCTTTGGAGCTGCGGATAAATTCTTAGATTCTATTCAATCGTTACAAGGACCATCAAAAGTGTTAATTATTCGCCTTCGTAATGTTCCAGTTATTGATGCGACAGCTGTTCATGCTTTAAATTTATTACATGATAACTGTCAGCGTTCAAACACGACATTAATTTTAAGTGAAGTTAATGACAGTCCTTATAAAGTCATTAAGCGTGTTGGATTGGTATGTGAAATTGGACGAGCGCAAGTTTGTCGTCATTTTGATCAAGCTATTGCACGAGCAAAAGAAATTGTTAAGTTACATTAAACGATATAGTGAAAAGAGCTTCTATTCAAAAAGTGAATAGAAGCTCTTTTTTATTAAATGAAGTTTGATTAGTGATGATCATCCATAAAGAAATGACGATTTGTTGCACAGAAATCTTGAACATGCATTAATGTTTCACCAAAACGTTGGAAGTGAACAACTTCTCGTTCGCGTAAATAAGATAAAACACGAACGACTTCATCATCCGTTGCTAAATCTAGTAAATGTTCATAACCCGCACGAGCGCGTTGTTCAGCAGCCATATTTGATGTAATATCTGCTACTGGATCACCTTTCATATCAATATAAGCAGCTGTCCAAGGTGTTCCTTCAGGATCTGCTAAGAAGATACTTGTTCCACGTCCAGCATAAACACCATCTAAACCAGCTTTTTTAAGCTCATCAATACTTGCTCCATCAGTTAGTTGATAAATCATTGATGAAACAATTTCAAGATGCGCTAGTTCTTCAGTTCCGATATCCGTTAAAGTTGCAATTGATTGACCAGTTGGCATACTATAACGTTGTTGAAGATATTCCATTGAAGCAGCTAATTCACCATCAGCACCACCTAATGCATCAAAAATTGCTTTTGCCATTTTTGGATCACGTTTTTTGATATCTACTGGGAATTGCAGTCTTTTTTCATAAATCCACATAGTCTAAACTCCTCCTTATTTATTTTGCCAAGGCCAAGGTTCATCAACCCATTTGTAATGTTCAACACTTGAAGAATATCCAAAACTCACAAGGGGACCAAATTGTTGTTCATATTGCTGTTTTAGTGATTGATATTGTTTAGATACTTTTTCATAATCATTTAAAGCTTCTTTATTATCCGGATGTGTATCTAGGAAAAGATGTAAATCAACTGCAATTAAGTTAACCGCTTGAAGTTGTAATAAAAATTGTTTTTTATTCATTATCGACATCCCCCTTTTAACATAAAGATGTTAGGTTGAGCAACTTTTTGAGGAGTATAGACGTCATAAAGTTCATTAAAAGCTGTTCCTTGTTGTAAGGTTTCAGTTGGATTATTTAAGGAAGTATAAGGTTGCATACGAACATAAGCTGTAGCAAGAGGGAGATTTTCACAAGTTAATGGACTACCTTTCTTATCTGCCCTTGCTTGTGGATAAGTAGTATGAACCGTTTTTTTGTAATTAGGTTCATCATCAGAATAATATTCATTTTCCATTAAATATAAGTTATAATCTTGCATCGTTGAATTTTTTAATGGTTTTTGCTCAACATAAACAATCTCATCACTTACAGGATATGTTTTTTTCTCAACAACTTTTTTTGAAACAGTTGGCTGCATTAATGGAACCTGTGCATCCACTGGTTCTAAATAGGCTTCAACATACGTTGTTTTTTTATGTTGAGCAGTCGTTGCTTGTGTGCTAGCAATTTGTGGTTGAACCGGTTGGACTTGTTGAACGGGTTGAGGAATAACCACAGGTTGTGCCATTGGAACTCCACAAACCGGAGTAGGAACACCACAAGCTGGAACTGGTACAGCTTGAACAGCTGGGAATGCTTGTTGAACGGGTTGATAAGCAGTTGTGTTAGCTAATTGTGTTGTTGCTGAAGTTGGATAAGCAGCTGTAGGCATAACAGATTGTTGGGCTACTGGATAGCTAGATTGTTGTAGCATAGAAGATTGTTGTGCTGCTGGATAACTAGTTTGTTGTAGCATACCAGGTTGCATAAGCCCTGGATTTTGAACGGTTGTATTATAAGGATTATAAATCACGTTTGCACCAAATCAAAACGACTATGTTTTGACACTGTTCACATGAGCTCGCTAGACTCATGCAGTTCATTGAAGAACATCTCATATTTTCATATGAGTGCAGACTATATCATTACCCTTTTATAAAGTAGAAGGGTATCCTCCGCTTCGGCTATCAATCGCTTATAGCCTACTCCTATTTAGGATAGTCGTTGAAGTTTCCTCTATTCGAGGCTTACCTGCTGATGATCCATTGTCCTAGCACTTAGGATTTAACCATATGCCATCTCATTCATTTTTTCTACTTTCGTCACCTTCACGCTTAAAGCTATTCGCTTTTACGTTGTGGTTGAATGAGCTTTAGGAAATTCCAGCAATTCAAAGGATGTTGAAGAGTGATCTCTTACTCCATGCTCGTTTCTGAACATGGGAGGCATTACCTCCATATAACATGTTTAAGAAACTACATAACATCCTCCAAGTAATGAAGCTTCTTAAACTAATAGGCATCATCATCTTGCCTAATTTAAAATATGTCTATTGGCTTAGAATGGTGACATTGAACGAGTATTAAAATAAAATCCCTTAATCATTAGATTAAGGGATTAGTATATCAATTATCATTTGCTATCTTTGAAAAAATATTTATCATGAGCTAAGTGCTCTTGAACATGAACTAGTGTTTCACCAAAGCGTTGGAAATGAACAATTTCACGTTCTCTTAAATAAGAAAGGACTTTTTTAACATCTTCATCTGTTGTCATATCGAGTAAGTGTTCATATCCAGCACGAGCGCGTTGTTCAGCCCCCATATTCGAGGTGATGTCAGCAACTGGATCACCTTTCATATCAATATAAGCAGCTGTCCAAGGTGTGTTTTCAGGATCAGCTAGGAATACAGAAGTACCACGTGAAGCATATATTCCATCAAAACCAGCACGTTTAATCTCTTCCATTGTTGCTCCAGCAGTTAATTGAAAAATTAAAGAAGAGACGATTTCAAGATGTGCTAGCTCTTCTGTTCCGATATCAGTTAAGGTTGCAATTGATTTCCCAGTTGGCATTGTGTAACGTTGTTGTAGATATTCCATAGAAGCTGATAATTCCCCATCGGCTCCTCCTAATTCTTCATAAATGGCTTTCGCCATTCTCAAATCACGTTGTTTAATGTCGACTGGATACTGTAATTTTTTTTCATAAATCCACATACTCTCATCTCCTCTTAACGTTGTTCCCAAGGCCATGGATCATTAACCCAACTATATTGATCAAATGAAGTCATATAACCAAAGTTAGTAAGTGGTCCATATTCATATTCATAATCTTCTCTAAGTTTTTGATATTGTTTAGTGACTTGTCTATAATCTTCTAATGCTTCTTTATTTCCTGGGTGAGTATCAAGAAAGAGTTGAAGATCAACAGCTATCAAGTTCAACGCTTGGAGTTTTCTAAGAAGTACTTCTTTACTCATCGTAACGGCCTCCTTTAGATACTTTTCGTGGTTTATATGGATCATAAAGATCGGCAAAAAAAGTCCCTTGTTTTAGCGTTTGAAATGGACTATTTAAATTTTTGTAAGATTGTGGTCGAACGTAAGCTGTTGCTAAAGGTAAGTTGGAGCATGTGAGTTTCTGCTTATCATAATAGTAATCATTTTGATAAAAATCAGTTTTATTGGTATACATTCTTTCACCGTCCAGTAGTTTATCTATAATTATGTTAATTAGATCGTTTATTTGTAAGTGACTATTTATGACAGGATAAATAGTAGCGGGATTAAATTCTCATCCGCATGCTTTAGTATATGATCGACATTTTTCAATGAAAAGGATGATTATCTCGTTAAATTAAAATTTAAGAAATAAAATTATCGATTACGTTTAAAGATTTTGGATACGCTAATAATGTTAATAGTTGATGAAGGGAGATGATTTGTTGAATACACTAGAAGCAATTGCTAAACGAAGAAGCCATCATGAATTTAAAGGCACAAAATTATCGAAAAATCAGTTGGAACTATTAATCAAATGTGGTCTTAGTGCGCCAAGTTGTAATAATGAGCAGCCTTGGTTTCTAGTTGGTATTTTAAACTGTGAGATTATTCATCAATTAAATGATGAGATTGGAATGGTTAAAGGCCATATAGGACATGATTATTTTTATGGAGCACCAGCTCTAATTTTGATTTTAGGTGATAAACTTGCAACTAATGCTATGGTTGATTGCGCAGTGTGTACTCAAAATATTTTACTTGCTGCTGAAGATTTAAATCTTGCAAGTTGTTGGATTGATGAAGTTAAAGCGTTGAATCAAAGTGAAAAGTTTTATGACTATGAAGGAAAATTAAAAATTCCAGAGGGTTATGAATTTATGGGTGGTGTTGCCTTAGGCGAACGTGTAAACACACCGGAAGAACCTGAACAACGAAGAGGAACATGGACGATTATCGATTAAAAAAAGCGACGACAATTAATTGTCGTCGCTTTTTTTATTAAGATGATGCCAAGCTCGCCAAAGAATAAGGGCTGAAATAACAAAGGCCGTAAAATCAGAAATGGGAAAAGAATACCAGACACCGTTTAATCCAAGTGAGGTATATCGAGGTAAGATGAGAATAAGTGGGATTAAAATAATGAATTGTCTAAGGATTGAAAGAAATAGTGAAGGGATTGGTTTTCCTAATGATTGATAAAAGGTTGAGGCTACCATTTGTAGTCCGATGGTCCAAAAGAAAAGAAGTTGTAATCGTAAAACAAAAGTTGCCTCGGAAATTAAACTTTTATCTTTTGTAAATAAGTTAATCACCGTACTTGGAAATAAAATTCCGACGATTGATCCAATAGCCCCGATGATCGTCGTATATATAAGTGCGAGTTTAACGACTTGTTTAATTCGATCCGGTTGTTTGGCTCCGTAGTTATAACTAGCGATCGGTTGTAATCCTTGATTGATTCCCATGATTGGTAAAAAGAAAAAGGAGATGATTCGATTAACTGTTCCAAAGGCTGTTAGCGAAACAGTTCCTCCATAACTTCTTAAGGTTGCGTTCGTGATGAGAGCAAAGAGTGAGCTTGCTCCATTTCGTGCAAAGGCCGAAAACCCCACACTAATAATTGAAGTGGAAACTTTTAAATTTGGGATGAAGTATTTTCGCTCAAACTTAACAATACTGCGATGACTAAGAATAAAGAATAAAGAAAAAGCAGTCGCTAAGGCTTGTGCAAGGACAGTAGCTAAAGCTGCACCTTTAATTCCCCAGTTTAAAACAAAAATGAATAAAAGATCGAGTGCTATATTGAATAATGATCCAATTAACACTGTGATCATTGAAATTTTAATATTTCCTTCGGAACGAAAGACAGCGCTAGAAAGTAAAGCAAGAGCATTAAAAGGAATAGCCCAGATTGAAATGAGCAAATAATCACGTGCATAAGGAATTAATTCTTCATTTGATCCAAAGATATATAAGATTTGATTAATAAAAAAGAAGCTAGTAATCATTAATAAGATTGAGATAATGGTTGTCAAAATATAGGCATTAGTCATTACCTGATTAGCACGATTATTATTTTGTTCACCTAAACTTCTTGAAATTGCTGAAGCTGCTCCAATGGAGATCATTTGAGCAAATGCAGCATATAACGTTTGAATGGGAAAAACAATCCCAATCCCACCTATAGCTAAAGTTCCGATTCCTTTCGCTACAAAGATAGTATCGACTATATTATAAATCCCACTAGCAAGCATGGCGATAAAAGCGGGCATAGAAAAAGACAAAAGGAGTTTGCTAATTTTTTCAGTTCCCAAGAATTCACTACTACAATTTGCTTTCATTAATGTTTCACTCCATTACTTAAATCATTCTGTTTTAGTATGTCTAATTCTACGGGTATTAAAAAAATGTGGGTGTATTTTAAAATTAAAATAAGTTATCGTCTCATAGGACTAAATATTCAAAAAAAGTAAATATTAATAATTAGTATAAGTAGGTGATAAAACGGTTTATAAATTTGATTTTGTTCCATAAATTATGAAAATAATCCAATAATAAACTAAAATTATCTATTTTATCCCTAATTATTACATAAATTACGTGTATTAATTACTAATCAATTATCCTATAATGAATTCTGCAAAATTTTCATAAAGGAGTGAACATCTTGGAAAATCCACATTTTCTTCCTGCAATTATCATATTTCTGATTGCTTATGGAATTATTATTTCTGAAAAATTTAATCGAACTGTGATTGCATTAATTGCAGCAGTTCTAATGGTAGTTTTTCATATCTTTAATCAAGAACAAGCTTTAGAATTTATTGATTTTAATACCGTTGGTTTATTAATTGGAATGATGATTATTGTTAACATTTTAAAGCGTACAGGAATTTTCCAATACGTTGCAATTAAAACAGCTAAGTTATCAAAGGGAAGTCCTTGGCGAATTATGGTTTATTTCGCTATTATTACTGCTGTTTCATCTGCTTTACTCGATAATGTTACAACCATTTTATTAATTGCTCCAGTGACCTTTGTTATAACAGAAACATTAGGTTTAAATGCAATACCGTTTTTATTAACCGAAGTCTTTAGTGCAAATATTGGTGGGCTTGCGACATCAATCGGGGATCCAACCATCATTATGATTAGTGGGGCAACAGGATTATCTTTTACGGATGTTTTATTTAATTTAGGACCGATTGTGCTTGTTATTTTCACTGTTGTGTTATTGATTTTAAAACTTATATTCCATAAACAATTACACATTAGTGAAGATAATAAGAAGAAAATTGAACAGTTTGATGTGTCTAAGGCAATTACTGATTCAACCCTACTCAAAAAAAGTGGAATTATCTTATTGTTAACAATTGCTGGATTTGCTACACACCATGCAATCGGAATTGAATCAGCGACTATTGCCTTATTAGGTGCTGGTATTCTTTTATTAATTAGTAAAGTTGACGTAGAAGAAGTGTTAGAGGAAGTAGAGTGGCCAACCATCTTCTTCTTTATGGGATTATTCGTTATGGTTGGAGCACTTGAAACAGTAGGTGTCCTTGAAGTATTAGCAAGTGGATTAATTAGCCTAACAGGTGGAAGTGTGATGATTACGTCACTATTAATCTTATGGGTAGCGGCCATTGCTTCGGCTTTCTTAGATAATATCCCATTCGTCGCAACTATGATTCCGTTAATTTTAAATATCGGACAAATGACAGGAATGGATACAACGGCTTTATGGTGGTCATTAGCTTTAGGTGCATGTTTAGGTGGAAATGGTAGTATCGTTGGTGCTTCATCTAATGTTATTGTTAGTGGGATGTTGCACAAAAAAGGATATAAACTATCATTCGGTGACTTTTTGAAAATTGGGTTCCCAATCATGATAATTGCTGTTGCCATTTCCACAGTCTATATTCTGATCTTTTATGTCTAATTAGAATAAATATCCTATAAATACTATTACTTCTTTTAAAGGAGAATGAATTATGTCAAAATACTCGCGAACTTATAGACCTACTCGATCTTATACAACTTCAGGCGTTTTAACTCAAGCTAGTTATTTAGAAATGGAAGCTGAGCAACATGAAATGAAACTAAGACAAATGGGGGGAGAAGTTCTCCAATTAAGTGCAAAATGTTGTTATGTGAGATTTCATATTGGAGAATTTAAATTATCTTATGTTTATAATATCAATCGATCAAATCGTTATTTCTTAGAACGTCTTAAACCGTATCCACTTCCCTTAAAAGAATACGAAAATGAAGATGATGTAATTGAAATGATTCGCCTTGATTTAGAACATTTCCAAAATGCAGCTAAGAGTAAAAATATCACTTCGTTTATTAAAATTAATCAAGAGTTAAATCGAACAGCTAAAGCGTTTGAAGATTTATTTTTATACTATAACGTAGAAACATTCCATACAGATACAATTTTACAAAAGCTAGATGAAATTAAGGATGAAATCCGTAAAACAGTAGATGATTCAGAACGTTTATTTGATGATGGTGAGCCATGCTCATTAATTCAATTTTTAGAAACTCCAGTAAAATAACAGAAAAGGTCGTAAAGTTTAACTTTACGACCTTTTCTTATTCATAATAACTTTAACCTCTTTAGCCAAATAACAAAGGGCCATAACATTAATTGTGGCAGTTAATGCAACTCCTAAGTCGACAAGTGACCAAATCAATGAGGCTGAGCCGATGGATGAAATCAAAATCACAATTAACACAATTACTCTGACAGGATAAAGAATCTTTTCATTCTTACATAAATATTTTACATTACATTCACCATAAAAATATCCAGTTAAAATGGTACTAAAAGCGAAGAAGAAAATAGAAATCGCTAAAATAACTCCACCAATTGGGCCAAATAGTTCTGTTAAAGCATACTGAGTTAACTCGATTCCATTACTGTGAGTCGTGCCAACTTCCACGGCATTAGTCACCATAATTAAAAAAGCAGTAATCGTACAAATAAATAGTGTTGTAACATAAACTCCAAAAGATTGAATATAGCCTTGATCAGTAGGATTATCGCTATTAGTTACCGCGGCTGCATGAGCACCCGATCCCATTCCAGCTTCATTAGAAAAAACACCACGTTTAATTCCAATGATGATGGTATACATCACGGTTCCTCCAATTAAGGGAGATGGCTGAAAAGCATCTTGGAAAATAGTCATAAAAAAAGTTGGAATATAATCAAAGTGAGTAATCATAACAAAAAGACCAATTCCTATATAGAATAGAGCCATAATTGGAACAATCTTTGATGTCATTTTAGCAATTGTTGAAGCCCCACCAAAAATAATCATTGAAGTGATCAATGCTAATCCAACTCCAGTTAATAGTGGAGGAATAGATAATACATCCCTAAATGACGTTGCAATAGTATTGGCTTGAATTGCACTGAAGCCAAATGTATAGGTTAAGACGATAATAAAAGCATAAATAACTGCAAATCCTTTTTGATGCATTCCATATTCAATGTAGTAAGCAGGCCCTCCAATATAAATATCCCCATCTCTTTTTTTATACAGTTGTGCAAGTGTACTTTCAACGAATGAAGCGGCTGCTGTAATTAAGGCGCTTATCCACATCCAAAATACACTTCCAGGTCCTCCGATGTAAATTCCAAGAGCAACTCCAGCTAATGAACCAACGCCTACTCGCGCAGCTAATGCCATTGTAAATGACTGAAAGGAGGACACACTACTATTAGATGATTTTTTAGTTAAGCACTGAATCATTTTTTTAAATCTAAATTGAACGCCTTGAAAATAGAACGTAAATATTAAACTAACAAATAACAATATTGGAATTGCTAAGTATGACCAGATAATATGTTCCAAATCTTTGACTAGTTCTGACATATTTAATCCTCCATCAATGTTTCATAATTAATATCTAATGTATTTTAAGAAGTGGAGGATTATGATTAAAAACAAAAAAAGAGATATCGTTAGACGATATCTCTTTAGATTAGGCATTATCCTTGTAATTCTAAGTATTTTGCGATTGTACGAACCATAACTCCAGTTCCACCTTTTGGACCTAAATCATAAGCTGTTTTTGAATCAGCAGTTCCAGCAATATCTAAGTGAATCCATGGTGTATCTTCAACGAATTCTTTTAAGAAGGCTGCAGCCATAATCGCTCCAGGTTTTCCGATTGGAGCATTGTTTAAATCAGCTACATCACTATTACGAAGAGCTTTTTGATCACGAGGGAATAAAGGCATTTGCCACATATATTCATTTGTTAAATCAGCAGCTTTCTGAAATTCATCTAAGAAGGCTTGGTTATTAGTAAAGGCTCCTGTTGTATCAGCACCTAATGCTGCAATAATTGCTCCTGTTAAAGTAGCTAAATCAATGATTTTGCTTGCACCTAAGTGTTTAGCAAATGTGATACCATCTGCTAAGATTAAACGTCCCTCAGCATCTGTGTTTGTTACTTCGACAGTTTTCCCACTCATTGTTGTTAGGATATCACCAGGTTTGATTGCATCTCCGCTAATCATGTTATCTGTTGATGGAATAACAAGTAATAAGTTGACTGGTAAGTTTAAGCGTACCGCAACTTGGAAAGCACCGAATGCAGAAGCGGCTCCCCCCATATCACCTTTCATTGCTTCCATCCCAGAACGTGGTTTTAGACAATATCCACCTGTATCGAACGTTAAACCTTTACCAACTAAGGCAGTGATATTTTCAAAGCGTGGTGTTCCTTGATATTTCACGACAATCATTTTTGGAGGTTGGACGGATCCGCGGTTAACACCAAGGATTCCACCCATTCCTAGTTGTTCCATTTCATCTTTTTCAACGATGCGAATTTCTAATTCATGTTCATTAGCGAATTGAGCGATATGACTCGCTAAATCTGTTGCCGTTAATTTATTACCTGGCTCATTTAATAATTGACGAGCACTGTTTGTTGCCTCTCCGTAAATCACTCCACGATTTAAATCATCTGTAATTTGTGAATCGCAATGGATGAAGAAATTAACAGGTGTTGTAGCTTTCTCTTCAGTCTTATAAGTTTCCATTTTATATGTTGATAAAGTGATAGCTTCAGCACAAACTGTCGCTAATTCATTAATTGAGACAGCTTTACAATCGAATGTTTCTAATAAGATGGTTACATCCTCTTTTGCTGCTTTTGCGACTTTTCCTAAAACTTTACGACATTTTTCAACCGTAAAATCTGTTGATTTGCCTAATCCCACAATATAAACTTTTTTACTTTCAATTTGCCCTAATGGATAAATTGGCGTGATATCTTTAAAGTTAGTTGGAATTAATCCCTCTTCTAATGAAACTGATAAACGTTTATTTAATGCTTTATCTAATTGAGTAATAATGTCATGAGAGATATCTGAGAAAACGCCAACTACTAAATTTGTTTTTTCATTTTTAATCTTTAAACTCGATTTGAATTCAATCATCGTTCTCACCCTTTCTTTGTTTTAATATTATACCATAAATTACCTGTATCTATGGTATAATCTATCAATTTATATTATGGCTCTTTTATAGCATTTATTATTTCATACTTTTTAAACGTAGGATATGAAAAAGCACTCGATTTACTTGAGTGCTTTTAAATGAATTATTCAGAAACAGGAACAACCGCTCCTGCATATGTTTCAACAATGAAATCTTGGATTTCTTTAGAACGTAAAACTTCAACTAATGTTTTAATATCATCACGGTTTTCATCTCCGCTATTAACAGCGATGATATTTACATAAGGAGATTCAGATCCTTCCATAGCAATAGAATCAGTCATTGGATTTAATCCACCGTCTAATGCATAGTTTGTGTTAATTAAAACCGCATCTCCTTCATTTTGTTCATAAACAGTAACTAACATACCTGGATCAATATCGGTTTTGAATGTTAAGTTTTTAGGATTTTCAATAATATCTTCTACTGTAGCAACACTAGCATCTACATTAGAATCTAAAGTAATTAATCCTTCTGTTTGTAATAAGGATAACATACGTCCATGATCAGCAACTGAATTACTCATGATAATTGTAGCGCCTTCAGGTAATTCATCTAAAGATTTATAATTTTTAGAGTAAATACCGATTGGCTCGATGTGAATTCCACCTGCATTAACTAGATGTGTTCCATGCTCTTCATTAAATCCCTCTAAGTAAGGGATGTGCTGGAAGTAGTTCGCATCTAATTCTCCTTCATCTAAAGTTGTATTGGGTAAGACATAGTCTTGGAATGTGACAACATCTAATTCAATTCCTTTTTCCTTAAGTAATGGTTTGGCTTGTTCTAAAATCTCTGCATGAGGAACAGCTGTTGCTCCAACTTTTAATGTTGTTTTCTCTTCACCACTATTTCCACATCCAACTAAAGAAATAGCTGCCACTAAACTTAATAAACCTAATGATAATTTTTTCATTTTTAACTTCCTCCTTAAATTTTCATATTCTTTGCTCGTTTTCCCCAACGAGTGATATATAAATCTTAATCAACTGATTAAGGATTTAACTGAATAAATAGTTTTTATTAACGTTTGTCAATTTGTTTAGTGATCATATCTCCGATAAACTGAATCACAAAGACAATTACTAAAATAATGACGGTTGCTACAAAAACAACGTCAAATCGATGACGTTGGAATCCATCTAAGTAAGCTAGATTTCCAAGACCACCTGCACCGATAACACCAGCCATTGCTGTATATCCAACAAGTGAGATCGTTGTAACCGTAATTCCTGAAACTAAAGCAGGTAAGCTTTCAGGAATGAGGACTTTTCGAATAATCGTCCAAAGTGAAGCTCCCATTGCAATGGAAGCTTCTATGACACCTTTATCAATTTCGCGAAGCGCGATTTCAACAAGACGCCCATAGAAAGGAGCGGCTCCTATAATTAAAGCTGGTAGGGCTGCATTCGGCCCAAGGACCGTCCCAACTAAGAATTTTGTAAAGTTTAACAAAAGAATGATTAAAATGACAAATGGAATTGAACGAAAAATGTTAACAAATGCTGATAAAACACGATTAATCCATTTATTTTCTAAGAGTTGATTCGGTGCTGTTAAAAATAAGACTAACCCGATAATTAATCCTAAAATAAAGACGAAGATACCTGCGATAGCAGTCATATATAATGTTTCAAGCGTTGCCGAGAACATTTTATCCCATTTGACATTTGGTAGTAATAATAAAAACATTATGAAATCACCTCAACTTCTACCCCAACTTCTTTTAAATAATTAAGAGCTGGAATGATTTCTAGACCCGTAAGTTGAACATAAAGAGAACCGTAGCCACCCTCTTGAGTTTGTACGACCTTTCCTTGAATAATATTAATGTCCACTTGGTAGTTACGAATAACGTTTGTGATGAAAGGTTGTTCTGCTTTTTCTTTTAGATATTTCAGAAGAACAATTTTTCCTTTAGGGAACTTTTTAATTAGATGTTCGACCGTCTCAATTGAGTCATCTTCACTCGCTACTTGTTTAACGAAACGTTCAGTAACTGGATGCTGAGGATTAGAGAAAACCGTTAAGACATCTCCTTGTTCAACGATACGCCCACTTTCCATAATCGCCACATGATGACAAATTTTTTGAATCACATGCATTTCATGTGTGATTAGAACAATAGTTAAGTTATATTTTTTATTAATTTGAACAAGTAAATCTAAAATTTCATCTGTTGTTTGCGGATCAAGGGCTGAAGTGGCTTCATCACAAAGTAGAACTTTAGGATTGTTAGCCAATGCACGTGCAATCCCAACGCGTTGTTTTTGTCCACCACTCAATTGAGAGGGATAATTGTCTTCTTTTCCACTTAAACCAACTAATTGAATAAGTTCTAAAACTCGTGGCTTGATTTCTTCTTTTTTTACCCCTGCAATCTCAAGTGAGAAGGCGATATTTTCAAATACCGTACGTGACCAGAGTAAATTAAAGTGTTGAAAGACCATTCCAATTTGTTGTCGAGCTAATCGAAGCTCTTTAGAGGAGATTTGAGTTAAATCTTTCCCATCAATGGTAACTGTCCCTTCAGTTGGACGTTCCAGTAAGTTTAACATTCGAATTAGTGTACTTTTTCCAGCCCCACTGTAACCGATAATTCCGAATATTTCCCCTTTTCGGATAGATAAGTTAACCGAATCTACAGCAGTGACACATCCAGAATTCGTATTAAATATTTTTTTTATTTGATTAAGAACAATCATGAAATTCTCCCCTTTCGTTCTCTTAATCAGATGCTACAATTTTCTTATTTATGAAATAAAAAAACCTTTCTACTTCGATAAGCAGAAAGGTGTATTACATAATTTATATGTAGATCACACTTTCCCTTATCTTTCAGACAATGTCTGCAGGAATTGGCACCGTATCATGACTGATTGGTTGCCGGGCATCATCGGGCCTGTCCCTCCGCCTCTCGTGATAAGAGTTTGTTAAGTTGTATAAAATTGTAAATCTTAATAACTATTATAAATCCTATTTATGGAAAGTCAATTATTTTTTTCCACAAACAGGCCACATTTATTAAGTCTTATATAGGGATAATATGAGATAGAAAAATTTTAATCATATATTTGTAATCATTTCGATAAGATGTAAAGATAAAAGGAAACTAAAGTTGGGGTGAGAATCGTTGAAAGAATATTTAGTAGTTATCATGATAATGTCAGTTGCATTAGCTATGGATGCATTTGCGGTTGCTATTACATTAGGAATGGATGGATTAGCCCATACAGTGAGAGATCGTCTTAAAGTATCCATTAGTTTTGGCTTTTTTCAAGGTCTGTTATTTGTCATTGGAATTGTTTCATTAAAGTTTGTTAGTGGAGAAATCACGACGTATAATCATTTAATCGCTGGTGTGATTTTAATTATATTAGGTGTTAGAATGTTAAAAGAAGCTTTTGAAAGCTCGAAAGAAGAATATATTGAATCTCATGAGATGGGCTTCAATAAAAAAAAAGATTTATCCTTAAAGTTACTTGCGATGTTTGGGATAGCGACAAGTATCGATGCTTTAGCAGCGGGGATTACTTACGGGTTAATTTATGAACAATTAATTCTGGCTACTATTGTCATAGCAACTATTGCATTTTTATTTTCCTATATAGGATCAACCTTTGGAAAAACATTAGGGCATATGATAGGAAATAAAGCAAACATCTTTGGGGGAGTTATGATTATTTTACTAGGAGTTAATGCCTTATTTTTTTGATTACAATCAGTAGCAGATACGCTTTATTTTATTAGGAAAGAGATATCTTTTTTTAATATCAAAATTAGGATTTTATCTTTATTTCCTATATTATAT
>SKEL01000498.1_pt1 | contig 42248 bp, 30 predicted proteins | sample 4826741 | NCBI WGS metagenome assembly SKEL01 (sample SAMN11008810, study PRJNA524170) | human gut metagenome | biome: Human fecal sample; material: Feces; isolation source: fecal sample from pouch patient p33 | host: Homo sapiens | place: Israel: Tel-Aviv | collected 2016-03-22
GTTACTGTTCACTCCGTTCTCAGTAACACGCTTCGCGATGCAGGAAAGATGAACCTCCTTGTGCAAAGCCCAAGGAGTATCGTTTGCTCCGCAAACTTAATTTATGCTAATCGCATAAATTCGCGCTGTATGTCTCGGGATTTTGGCATGTTCATGCCAAAACACCTCGCGGGATAGTGGCGTGCGAACAGTAACTATCTAATTCCCAGAATATCTTTTACTGCTGCCGGCATATCCGGTGCGTCTACCACGCGGTCATGAAGAACCGGTGCTGTGCGGATGGTTTCTACTGCCTGTGGAAGTTTTACACCGGAGAGTTCGCTCAGCTCATCAGCCAGTGTGAAATCATCTTTGCCCTCTGTCTCCACTTTCAGCGCATCCATCACGCTTCTTGTAAATTTATACGGGCTGGCTGTGGAAGCGATCACTGTCGGAGTCTTATCCTCTGTATCCTTCACATACTTGTCATAAACACCTGCTGCAACGGCTGTATGTGTATCGATCACATAATGGCTGTCCTTAAAGATTTTTGCAATGGTGTCTGCTGTCTCAGCTTCTGTACAGTAATTTCCATAGAAATCAGAAAGCTGTGCTTTCATTTCCTCTGTGATCGTATATTCGCCGCCTGCTGTGAGAGACTGCATCAGTTCTGCACATTTCTCTGCGTCACCGCCTGCGATGCGATAGATCAGACGTTCCAGATTGCTGGAGATCAGAATATCCATGGATGGAGAAGTTGTAAGGATAAAATCACGTTTTCTGTCATAAGTTCCTGTGCGGAAGAAATCATACAGTACTTTATTGTCATTGGAAGCACAGATCAGTTTATGAACCGGAAGTCCCATCTGTTTTGCATAATAAGCAGCCAGAATGTTTCCAAAGTTTCCGGTAGGTACTACCACATTGATCTCCTGACCATCTTTGATCTTGCCCTGACGTACCAGTGATGCATATGCATATACATAATAAACGATCTGCGGAACCAGACGTCCGATATTGATAGAGTTCGCAGAAGAGAACTGATATCCAGCCTGGTCAAGCTCTGCTTCCAGTTCTTTATCATTGAACATTTTCTTTACTGCGGTCTGAGCATCGTCAAAGTTTCCTGTAATGCCGACTACATAAGTATTGTTTCCCTTCTGTGTAACCATCTGTTTCTCCTGAATCGGACTGACACCATGTTTCGGGTAGAATACAATGATCTTGGTTCCTGGAACATCTGCAAATCCTGCCATGGCAGCCTTGCCGGTATCGCCGGAAGTTGCAGTAAGGATCACGATCTCATTTTTTACCTGATTTTTCTTCGCTGCAGTTGTCATCAGATGTGGAAGAATGGATAATGCCATATCTTTAAATGCAATTGTCGCACCATGATACAGTTCCAGGAAATAAGCACCGTCAGCTTCATGAAGAGGCGCGATCTCCTTTGTGTCAAATTTGTCATCATAGGCATTGTTGATGCAGTTTTTTAATTCTTCTTCTGTAAAATCAGTAAGGAAACGTTTCATAACCTCGTAAGCGGTTTCCTGATAGCTCATCTGAGCAAGTTTCTCCATAGAGACATCCAGCTTCGGAATTTCTGTTGGCACAAATAAGCCGCCATCCTCAGAAAGTCCTTTCAGAATCGCCATAGATGCTGTTACGGTTTCTTCTTTACCTCTTGTGCTTTTGTATAATACCTGCATGATATTTCCTGCCTTTCCAAAGTTATTCATATCTTACCATGTATTCTGCAAATCATATGCAGTATGCAATAATGCCGGTCCCCCTCATCTGCGGCTTTTGCCTGCATACAGGAACCAATTGAGGACATTATAGCATATGCTTTAGTAAAATGCCATCCTAAAATATCACTAACTCTTTTCTAAAAAAAATCCCCGTTACTGTTCAGATACACCATGACACAGCCCAAAGCAGGCACATCAGGCAAAAACCAGCACAGCGCAAAAAACAGCGGCAGATTCCGGTCTTTTTATCAGGCCTTCCTCTCCGCTGCTTTTCCTTATCCTTTTATCATTTTGTCTATTATCCGGAAAAAATTATCCGCTGTACTCTCCCTGTACAGTCAGGATTCCACAGAACCTTCCTCTGCATCCGGATATGTATAAAATTCATGGACGCCATACTTGAACAGTTTCTTCAGATCCTTCTCGAACCAGGAGACATTATGCTTCTCTGCCTCTGACTTCTGGATAAAGAACAGTGCTCCTTCCGAATAATCCACACCGTTAAGAACCTGCCTGACAGCCTCTTTCGTCTCCTTCGAAACAGTCACTTCGCTGATCCTGCCGTCATATGTCGGCGAAAACTGCGGAACTCCGTTTGTTCTTTCCCATACCACCTCTGTGACAGTATCCGGAAATTCCTCATTCTTCACACGGTTCATAATCACATTGGCAACTAGAATACGTCCCTTCACGTCTTCCGTCCCGGCCTCTGCTTCCACAATATGTAAAAGTGTATCATAATCTTCATCTGACATCATCGCTGCACGCTGAGCCATGGTAACCGCTGTCTCATCCAGCGCATTTACCCTGCTCTCCATAGAAGAACTCACATCAAACTCTGCAAGCCGGTCTTCAATCCTCTTGATACGCTGTCCTACCATTACCTGCTCACAGGAAGTACCAATCCGCTCCACCGTTTTCCTCCCGGAAGCAGACTCCTCTACTCCGGATACCACTCCTGCAATCCCGGTAGGAAGAAGATCGACTCCTGCACCATCCGCAGAAGACACCGTGCTGATCTCCACTTCCTCACTCTTTCCTGACGACGCATAAGCTTCCCTCCGGCTGTTACGCTCCGCCACTCTGCCCCCTACAGACAAAGCAGCAGCCATACAGGTACACATGACGACCAGCAGCAACCCCTTAAAAGAACTCCCCATTCTGTTTAAGCTGTTTTGAACTTTCATACCTTCTATTTCCTTATGATTTTTACATGAGAACAGAAGTCAGTATCACCTGCCTCCGCTCTGCTTTCATTACATAAATGTAACATTTTTGTAATCTATAAGAAAATTATACTTAATATTGTTAATTTCGTCAAGCATTTTTTATATTTCCGTAACATTTAGACAGAGTTCGCGTTACTGTATACAGAGAAATCATTCATACAACATACATTATTTTTTACTCCATACAGTAACAGAGCTGATTCCAGTAAGCAATTCTACTTCTCCGCACAGACAATAAATAACGGGGTCGGATTATAAAACTCATCTTTCTTCGTATAAATACGACTGCTGACTCCCAGATCAATGGAAAACTTCCCAAATCCCAGTTTTCCCAGTGTTTCCAGATCCCATGCCGGACGGACATAAGAACTGATCGGAAGCTGTCGCTTAATCTCCTCACACTCACGCATCATCTCATCGCCAACCTTAAAATGTGCATGATTTGTCGGCAGTCCGGTCGTATCTGCAAAATCATCTGCTCCGTAATTCGCATCTACATTAATGATCCTTCCGCCCTTTTTCAGAACACGGCTCCATTCCTTATATGCCCCTGCTGCATTCGGAAGCGTCCAGGTAAGATTTCTGGAAACGATCACGTCAAATGTTTCATCCGCAAAATCCGGATTCTCCGCATCCATCACTTCAAATCTACAGGACACGCCTTCCTCCTGAGCCAGCTCCCGTGAATGCACGATCATATCAGGAGTCAGGTCAATTCCGGTCACCTCATGTCCATGCTGTGCCAGAAGGATCGAGAAAAATCCGGCTCCACAGCCAACATCCAGAATCTTCAGTCTGCCATCCTGTTCCGGAAGCAAAGCCTGTAACTCACTCAGCCACTTTTCAGCCATCTCACTGTGCAGCTCTGATCTTCTCTGTTCCAGAAAACTGTCACTTCGTTTCGTCCAGTAACTTGTGATCTTTTCCTTACGCTCATCCCGTCTCTGGCTGAAACTTCCATAAGTAACCATAGGACCATCTTTGATCACCTGAAGGCTTGCCACCTGATACAGGATCACCCCGTTCAGATCCGAATAACTGCTTTCCAGAACATTTCCCTCAAAATCCTTCGTACATCCCAGAAACTCCCCTGCCTTAACAAGATCTCCGGGCTTCTTTGCCGGATACCACAAACCGGACACATTTGCAAACTGATAACGAACCTGTCCGATTTCCATCGGATAATAATTACTGTAACTCCTCAGTCCATCATAAACTCCAAGAACGCACAGAATATTTCTGACATCTTTTCGCATAGAATGAACTTCTTCCGGACTCCATCCTCCCATCTGTCCACGCTCGATCAGAACACTTGGAATTCCGCATAATGCTGCATAATTATAAGAACCTCCGGAAGCAACATCCGACTTCACCATATACGGAACATCTGCCTGCTCCGCCATCTTTCGTGACATCTCCGACACATCCGGATCAGCCTTTCCCGCATAATAAATATACGGGGTCAGTTCCTCATAATCATCCCCACTGTGAAGATCAATATAATAATCTGCCACACTGTGCAGCTTCTGTACAACTGCATAAGCCAGACGTTCCATTCTCGTTCCCTGCGGACATCCCGGAAATACCCGGTTCAGATTCTTCTTATCCTCCGGACAGATACTTCCGCTCCTCTCCTCAAACTCTTTCCGACAGACCGTCTTCACAATGATCACACGCCCGTGTATTTTCTCCGGATCCAGCTTCTCTGCCAGTTCCACTGCTGCCTGCACACCCACACACTCACCTGCATGAACAGCCGCAGTGATCAGAACCGTTTTCCCCGGATTTCTTCCACAGATCACCGTATAAGGAAGCGAAAACTCTCCTCCGCCCAGCTTCAGAAATCCACTCCTCCTGCTCCCCGGAACTGACCAGAGTTCATCATCAACATTATCTTCACAGCCTTTTACACTGTTTTCCGCATCCTCCCATGGACTCCATTCCATTTTCTTCACTGCACTGATCATAAACATCGGAGTAGAATGATAATTTAACTTCTCTTCCTGACTCCACACCCGCTTCCACACTTCCATATCTACCGCTACAGAAGCAAAACCATTCTCCTTAAGCAGCTTTCTGTCCCAGGAAGGTCTGTTAATGGCAGACAACGGCATCTGAAGCGCAATTTTCTCCATACGGTCAATATCTGTGCACAGATAATGATCATCCAGATTCTCACTCTCCACGCTCTTTCTGTCTTCCTCATAAGACTGACGCTTCTCCTCATCATAAAGATAGCCATACCAGTTCGCATCAAAATTAAGCAGCTTGCCACCCGGTTTCAGGACACGGCACCACTCCCTGTACGCCCGCTCCGGATCCTTCAGATTCCAGGTCAGATTCCTGCTGATCACAACGTCAAACACACCATCCTCAAACTCCAGATTCTGCGCATCCATCTTATAAAAAGTAATCTTCTCACAAAGCTCTCCCGCATTCTTCTTCGCAGTATCCAGCATCTCCTGCGTATAATCCACAGCAGTCACCTGATACCCTTCCTCAGACAGGATCACAGGGAAAAATCCCGGACCGGTACCAATATCAAGAATCTTCAGCTCTTCCTTCGCCTTCTCTGGAAACTGGCTCTTCAAAACTTCCAGCCATGCCCCCTTCTGCATTCCATTCAGTTCTTTATGATTCACCTCTGAATACCCTTCCGCACGGGTCGTCCAGTAACTCTCAATCTCTGATAATAAATCTTTCAATTTATATTCCTCCGCTTTCGCTTTCATTTGACAAGATTATAACAAACTCACATCCTTCCAACAAGCCTACCCGGGGGATATAAATTTATGAGATTTCCTATTATCAGCCGGGCAGAAGCATATTGCTTTCAGATGCATTTGCCTGGCGTCCGCCTTTCTCTTTCTCTCTTTCTTTTTTCTTACCACACAAAAAAAACTGCCATACAGGATTTTCTCCCATATGACAGTCCCCCATTTTTCACTTAAATAGCTCCAAGAATCTCCCTGGCATTATCAATCCGTTCCTGTGTAGGAGGATTAACCCCCTCCAGTGGATAATCAAGCCCCAGATTCTCCCACTTAAATTTTCCAAGCGTATGATACGGCAGCACCTCCACACGCTCCACATTGGACAGCGTATGAATAAAATCTGCCAGCCGGTGAAGATATTCATCCTTGTCACTGCCCCCCGGCACAAGCACATGTCTGATCCATACCGGTTTCTTCATATCTGAAAGCTCTCTGGCCATCGCAAGAATATTCTTATTGGAATGCCCCGTAAGCCTGATATGCTCCGCCTCATCAATCTGCTTGATATCCAGAAGCACAAGATCTGTATATTTCATAAGCTCCAGCCACCTGGAATGCCACGGTTCCTTATCTGTAAAAGGATTTGCACTGGTATCCAGAGTTGTATGAACCCCTGCTGCTTTTGCCTTTCTAAACAACTCCGTCAGAAAATCAATCTGCAGCAACGGTTCCCCGCCACTCACAGTAATACCACCTTTATTTCCCCAGTAGACTTTATACCTCAGTGCCTTACTCAAAAGCTCATCTGCCGTATACTCCTGTCCCTGACCCATTTTCCAGGTATCCGGATTGTGACAGAACTGACATCTCATCGCACAGCCGCTTAAGAAAATCACATATCTTACTCCGGGTCCGTCAACGGACCCGAAGCTTTCCAAAGAATGAACATAACCTTTCATCTGCTTATCATCCATTCTGATTACATTCTGTCATGGCAGGTTCTGGCGATAACGTCTAACTGCTGCTCTCTTGTAAGGTCAATGAACTTAACAGCATATCCGGAAACACGGATTGTAAAGTTTGCATACTCTTCTTTTTCCGGATGTTCCATAGCGTCGATCAGTTTTTCTTTTCCAAATACGTTTACATTGAGGTGATGAGCACCCTGATCAAAGTATCCGTCAAGTACATGAACAAGGTTCTCTGTACGTTCTTCATCACTGTGTCCCAGCGCATCCGGGTTGATGGTCTGAGTATTGGAGATACCGTCAAGAGCATCTTCATAGTCAAGTTTTGCAACAGAGTTCAGGGAAGCAAGAAGTCCGTTCTGCTCTGCACCGTAAGATGGGTTTGCACCAGGTGCAAGAGGTTCTCCCATCTTTCTTCCATCCGGAAGGGAACCTGTAGCTTTACCATATACTACGTTGGAAGTAATGGTAAGGATAGATGTGGTTGGCTTGGAATCACGGTAAGTATGAATGTGTTTCAGTTTCTCAAGGAATGTGGAAAGCAGTGTTGTTGCGATCTCATCTGCTCTGTCATCATCATTACCATAACGTGGGAAGTCACCCTCGATCTCGAAGTCTGTAGTGATTCCATCCTCATCACGGATTGCTTTTACTTTCGCATATTTGATAGCGGAAAGAGAGTCAACTACATGAGAGAATCCTGCGATACCAGTTGCGAAAGAACGGTCAACCTTTGTATCGATCAGAGCCATCTCTGCTGCTTCATAGTAATATTTGTCATGCATGTAATGGATCATGTTCAGGGTTCCTACATAGAGGTGAGCCAGCCAGTCCATCATCTTGTCATATTTTCTGATGACTTCATCATAGTCAAGGTATTCGGAAGTAATTGGTGTGTACTCCGGTCCTACCTGCTGTTTTGTCTTCTCATCAACACCACCGTTGATCGCATACAGAAGGCATTTTGCAAGGTTTGCACGGGCACCGAAGAACTGAATCTCTTTACCTGTCTCTGTTGCAGATACACAGCAGCAGATGCTGTAGTCATCGCCCCATACCGGACGCATAACATCATCGTTCTCATACTGGATAGAACTTGTTATAACAGAAATATTTGCAGCATATTTCTTAAAGTTCTCAGGCAGTCTTGAGGAATAAAGTACTGTAAGGTTCGGTTCCGGAGCCGGTCCCATATCTTCCAGTGTATGAAGGAAACGATAGTCACTCTTTGTTACCATGTGACGTCCGTCGATTCCCATACCTGCTACTTCCAGAGTTGCCCATACCGGGTCACCGGAGAATAACTGGTTGTAAGAAGGAATACGTGCGAATTTTACCATACGGAATTTCATTACCATGTGGTCAACAAGCTCCTGAGCTTCTTTCTCTGTAAGAGTTCCGTTCTCAAGATCTCTTTCAATATAGATATCAAGGAATGTGGAAATACGTCCAACACTCATTGCAGCACCGTTCTGTGTCTTGATCGCTGCCAGATATCCAAAGTACAGCCACTGGAATGCTTCTCTTGCATCTTTTGCAGGCTGGGAAATGTCATAGCCGTATGCCTGAGCCATTGCTTTCATGCCTTTCAGCGCACGGATCTGATCTGCGATTTCTTCACGAAGCTGGAAGTCATAACGTCTCATACCTTCACGGTCACACGCTGCGAAGTCTTTCTTTTTTCCTTCGATCAGAGCATCGATACCGTACAGAGCCACACGTCTGTAGTCACCTACGATACGTCCACGTCCGTAAGTATCCGGAAGACCTGTGAGGATCTTGTTGTGACGGGCCATCTTCATCTCTGGTGTATAGATGTCGAACACGCCCTGGTTATGAGTTTTGAATTCATAGTTATTGAAAATATCTTTAATTTTATCACTTACTTCGTATCCATAGGTTTCGCATGCCTGCTCAGCCATTTTGATACCGCCGTATGGCATAAATGCACGTTTGAGAGGTTTGTCTGTCTGAAGTCCTACTACTTTCTCAAGGTTTTTGAGGTCTTCGTCAATGTATCCAGGACCATATGCAGTCAGAGATGTGACAACTTCTGTCTCCATGTCCAGAACTCCGCCGTTTGCACGCTCTGCTTTCTGCAGTTCCTGAAGTTTGCCCCAGAGTTTGTTTGTAGCCTCTGTAGGTCCTTCCAGGAAGGAATCATCTCCATCATATGGTGTGTAGTTCAGCTTGATAAAGTTACGAACGTCGATCTTTTCTTTCCAACGGTTCCCTTTAAAGCCATTCCACTGTTCAAAATTTTTCATTCTTTTACCTCTTTCTCTAAAATATTTCCGCGCATTTCTCACTAGCCTAAAGTGAGATAATAAAATGTAATTTGTACTGTTTTAGGACACTTTCCTGTCCACGCTGTAAGTATACGCAAGCTAACACTTTATGTCAATTGGTTTTTCGTATGATTTTAATTAAATACAATCCTGAAATTTTTCTTTTATTTTTTCCGGTTTTATTGTACATTATCCCGTACACACAGGCTTTTTTGTACTTTCAGAAATACAAAAAAGCACCTGACAGAAAGCCATCCGGCCTGCCTGTCAGGTACTTGATAATTTTCATCTTATGTAAAGTTGTTTTCTGTATCAGCGATTATTGATTGCTGTCACAAGAGCGTCAATAGAAGCTCTGATAATGTCAGGGTCTACACCGGCACCCCATGCAAGGGTTCCGTCCGGTTTCTTAATACCAACGTAAGCGATGGCCTTGGAACTTGAGCTGCGTTCCAGAGCATGCTCCTGATAAGTCTCCAGTGTATATTTCAGCTCATATGCTTTCTTTAATGCATTGCTGACAGCATCCAGACGTCCGTTACCGATTGCTTCGGTAGTGATTGTCCTGCCTTTGAAAGTTGAAGTAACTTTTGTGGAAATTCCATCTGCTGTCTGCTGGAAGTGAACTTCATTGATGCTGTATGGTTCCACAACATTTTCAAATGTCTGTTTGAACAGGGTAAAGATTTCATCCGGATGAAGCTCTTTGTGTTTATGGTCGGAAACCGCCTTTGTGGCATATCCCATTGCCTCGCGCATCTTCGGCGGCAGGTTAAGACCAAATTTCGTCTCAAGAATATATCCGACACCGCCCTTGCCGGACTGGCTGTTGATACGGATCACATCTGCGTCATAATTTCTGCCGACATCTGTCGGGTCAATCGGAAGATATGGTACGTTCCAGTGATCCGGATCTTTATCTTCTCTCCAGTGCATGCCTTTGGCAATCGCATCCTGATGGGAACCGGAAAATGCTGCAAATACAAGTGCTCCACTGTATGGGCTTCTTTCGTTGACTTTCATTCCTGTACACTCTTCGTATACTTCACAGATATGCGGCATATCGGAGAAATCAAGTTTCGGATCTACACCCTGGGAATACATATTCATGCCCAGTGTAACGATGTCTACATTACCTGTACGCTCACCGTTTCCAAATAAGGTACCTTCAATTCTGTCCGCACCTGCAAGTAAGCCCATCTCAGAGTCTGCCACACCGCATCCTCTGTCGTTGTGCGGATGAAGAGATACGATAACGTTCTCACGGTATTTCAGATTCTCACACATATATTCGATCTGGCTTGCGTATACATGCGGCATGGAATGCTGTACAGTTACAGGCAGGTTGATGATACATTTGTTGTCTGCTGTCGGCTGCCATACATCCAGAACTGCGTTGCAGACTTCCAGAGCATATTCCGGTTCTGTACCTGTAAAGCTCTCAGGACTGTATTCGAACTGGAAGTTACCTTCTGTCTCGGCCGCCAGTTTCTTTAATAATGCAGCTCCGTCTACTGCAATCTTCAGAATCTCTTCTTTGGATTTCTTAAATACCTGTTCTCTCTGTGCTACAGAGGTGGAGTTGTATACATGTACGATTGCTTTCGGCGCACCTTTGACAGCCTCGAAAGTCTTACGAATAATATGTTCTCTTGCCTGAGTCAGTACCTGAATCGTTACATCCTGCGGGATCAGGTTCTGTTCGATCAGAGTACGCAGGAATTCATATTCTGTTTCAGAAGCAGCCGGGAAACCTACCTCGATCTCTTTAAAACCGATTTTTACAAGAAGTTTAAAAAATTCAATCTTCTGCTCCAGACTCATTGGGATTACCAGTGCCTGGTTGCCGTCACGAAGGTCTACAGAACACCAGATCGGTGCTTTTTCTACATATTCTTTCTCTGCCCATTTCATGCATTTGACCGGTGGCATGAAATACTGTCTCTGATACTTGCTTGGATTCATCATTTTCTCTTCCTCCATATGTATAATGTATAATTAATATTGTGTTAGTCTCGCGGGCTATTGTCATGTCATGTCATCTCAGTCTTTTCTTTCCGTGCCGGACAGGAAGCAGAAAAAGAATCCTGCCTGACTGAAAAAACAGCATAAAAAAATCTTCCATCCCCGCAGACTTATCTGCAAGAGACGAAAGATACTATTATCTTACGCGGTACCACTCTTATTTATGAACAATGTCATACACTCACGGGATACGGAATGAACTGTCATCCTTATATCCTCTCCATATAACGGTGGACACCGTCTGCACCTACTCTTAAAAATTTCAGGCAGCTGCTCAAAGGCGAGTTCCACAAATTCCTTCCACTGCTTCTCAGCTCCCAGCAGCTCTCTGTGCTCCGGTCCGTGTGTACTATTCCTTATCAATGCATTTTTCTTATATTTTTTCCAAAAAGATATTAACATATATCGGAATCATTCGTCAAGTGTTAATTTATGACTTCCCGGGGAGTCATCCCCCCGGAAGTTTTTTTAATAGATATAGATTTTAAATGTTTTTACAGAAAAACAGTTGAAATCATGAGCATGATTTGTTATACTCATATTCGTTGCGGGGTATGGCGTAGCTTGGTAGCGCGCACGGCTGGGGGCCGTGAGGTCGCAGGTTCAAATCCTGTTGCCCCGATTAAATGCAGTAAAGGTCAAGAGTTTCCGAGTTTCAGGAAGCTCTTTTTTTATGCCTTTTCCGGGTTACATTCAGTTACACATCTGGTTATAACCAGAGTCAGTGACTTTATACGCCTCAAAAAGAGCTGATATTTTCTTCGAAAAATCACAGTAAAATCACAGTATTATCGGAAACAGCGAAAACAGCAGCATTACAGCTTATGTATAAACAGCCCGCTTCTCAGCTTCGGTTCAAACCAGGTGGACTTCGGAGGCATCAGTTTGCTTTCGTCTGCGATCTTCATCAAATCTTCCATGGATGTCGGATACATGACAAACGCAACTCCGCCGGTTTCATCTGCCAGTTTCGCCAGTTCTGCTGCCTTATGATTTCCTCCCACAAAGGAAATCCTCTGGTCTGTACGCGGATCCTCGATTCCAAGGATCGGACTGAGAACTTTTTCCTGAAGAATTGATACATCAAGCTGACCGACCACATCTTTTTTCTCATAGACATCCGGCCATGCTTTCAGGTGATACCACTGCCCGTCCACATACATTCCCATACAGTGTTTCTCCACCGGTTTACACGGGAATCCCGGCATGAGCATCAGCTCAAAATGGAACTTCATCGCAGCGAGAAATGCTTTCACGGTCAGTCCATTCAGATCCCTGACTACTCTGTTATAAGGAAGAATACAAAGCTGGTCATACGGAAATACAACAGATAAGAAATAGTTAAACTCCTCTTCCCCTGTGTACCCCGGATTCTGCTCTCTTCTCTTTAATCCCACTTTTACAGCAGAAGCCGCACGGTGATGTCCGTCTGCAATATAAAGAGAATCAATTCCCGCAAATTCTTCCTTCACGGAGGAAATCACAGCCGGCTCGTCGATCACCCATACCCTGTGCGTGATCTCATCTTCTTCTGTAAAATCATAAACTGCTTTATGAGAAGTTTTCCATTCATTCATCAGTTTCAGCAGGTTCTCCGGGTATCTGCATGCAAGAAAAATCGGACCTGTGTTCGCATTACAGGAATCCACATGATGAATCCTGTCCTGTTCTTTATCTTCTCTGGTCAGTTCATGTTTCTTTACCACACCGTTTCTGTAATCATCTATGGAAGCACAGCCTACAATCCCTGTCTGCGTTTTTCCTTTTCTTACAAGTTCATAAATATAATAGCAGGATGTTTTATCCTGTATCAGAATTCCTTTCTTTTCCATTTCCATAAGATTTTCTCTGGCTTTTTCGTAGACCCGTTCATCATAAAGATCAATCCCCGGCTCCAGATCCATCTCCGGTCTGTCTACATGAAGAAAAGAAAAAGGGTTCTCATCTCCGATCTTCTTTGCTTCTTCCCTGTTCACCACATCATATGGAAGCGCAGCCACATCTGCTGCTTTTTCCTGTATCGGGCGCAATGCCTGAAACGCGCGAAATACTGCCATATCGTTTTTCTCCTCTCTTGAACTTTGCCTCTGGCACCTCTGTTTTTACCTATTATAAAAGGGGCACACTATTTATAATTTTACCACATCTGAGCCCTGATATCAATGTACATATTAACGTACCTAACTTTTTTTTGAAAAACCTAAAAAATTTTGTATATTTCTATTGCAAAATCCAAAATTTATGGTATGATAGTTTTAGAAACAAACAGGAAGTCAAAAAACCAAAAGAAAATTTAGGGAGGTCATTTTATGACAGAAGGATTAAAATGGACAGTAAATGAAGTTCCGAAATCAGATGACAAACATCTGGAACTGATGTCCGAAGAAAACGTTAAGAAAGCAAACGAGTTTCATAAAAGTTTCCCACAGTACAGTGTGACTCCTCTTCAGAATCTTTCTTCTCTTGCAAAATATCTCGGAGTTAAGAATATTTTCTGTAAAGACGAATCCTACCGTTTTGGGTTAAATGCTTTCAAAGTACTTGGAGGTTCCTACGCAATGGGACGCTATATCGCTCAGGAACTTGGACGCGATATCAGCGAACTGCCATACAATGTTCTCTCATCTGATAAATTAAGAGAAGAATTCGGACAGGCAACTTTCTTTACCGCTACAGACGGTAACCACGGACGTGGCGTTGCATGGGCTGCCAAACGTCTTGGACAGAAAGCAGTCGTAAGAATGCCAAAAGGAACAACCAGGACCCGTTTTGACAATATCGCAAAAGAAGGCGCTACTGTTACGATCGAAGAAGTAAACTACGACGATTGTGTAAGAATGGCTGCCGCTGAAGCTGCAAAAACAGAACACGGCATCATCGTTCAGGATACCGCATGGGACGGATATGAAGAGATTCCATCCTGGATCATGCAGGGATACGGAACACTGGTTCTCGAAGCTGACGAACAGTTAAAAGAAATGGGTGTTGAACGTCCGACACACGTATTCGTTCAGGCAGGCGTTGGTTCTCTGGCAGGTGCCGTTGTCGGTTACTTTGCTCATAAATATAAAGATAACCCGCCGGTTATGGCTGTCTGTGAAGCAAGTGCTGCTGACTGTCTGTACCGTTCCGCTGTTGCAAAGACAGGTAATCTGGTAAATGTTACCGGAGATCTTCAGACAATCATGGCTGGTCTTGCATGCGGCGAAGGAAATACCATCGGATGGGATATCCTGAAAAACCACGTAGATGTATTTGCATCCTGTCCGGACTGGATGAGTGCAAAAGCAACCCGTATCTACGCTAACCCACTGGAAAATGATCCACATATCGTTTCCGGTGAATCCGGTTCCGTTCCGCTTGGTCTGTGCTACACTGCTCTTCATGACGAAGACGCAAAAGACTTAAAGGAAGCTCTGAAACTGGACGAAAACTCCGTAGTGCTTGTTATTTCTACAGAAGGTGACACTGATCCTGTTCGTTACCGCGAGATCGTATGGGACGGATTATACGGAACAGACGAATCTTTAAGTAAATAATCGCAGATACCGGTAACTGCTGTAGATAATTTCTAAAGAAGTTACAACTTTTACAGCCAGACACCTGCATACTGCGAAACTCATCACTTTGAAACTTATTAAATATTTTTATATACATATTGGGAGGATAAAAAAATGGATTACGCAAAAATCAACGAAGCTGCAATGGGTTATAAAGATGATATGACCAGATTCCTTCGCGACCTGGTTCGCATTCCTGGCGAGAGCTGTGGAGAAAAAGGACATATCATGAGAATCAAAGAGGAAATGGAAAAAGTCGGATTCAACAAAGTTGAGATCGACCCAATGGGAAATATCCTCGGATACATGGGAACAGGCAAAACTCTGATCGGTTTTGACGCTCATATTGATACTGTAGGTATCGGTAATATCAAAAACTGGGAATTCGATCCATATGAAGGTTTCGAATCTGACGAAGAAATCGGCGGACGTGGAACATCAGACCAGATGGGTGGTATCGTTTCTGCTGTATACGGCGCTAAGATCATGAAAGACCTTGGTCTTTTAAATGATAAATATCAGGTACTCGTAACAGGTACTGTACAGGAAGAAGACTGTGACGGTCTCTGCTGGCAGTACATCATCCATGAAGATGGTGTTCGTCCTGAATTCGTTGTTTCCACAGAGCCAACAGACGGTGGTATCTACAGAGGACAGCGTGGACGTATGGAAATCCGCGTAGATGTAAAAGGTGTTTCCTGCCATGGTTCTGCTCCGGAACGTGGTGACAACGCTATTTACAAAATGGCTGATATTCTCCAGGACATCCGTGCATTAAATGAAAACGATGCAGCCGATACTACAGAGATCAAAGGTCTTGTAAAAATGCTCGATGAAAAATACAATCCGGAATGGGAAGAAGCTCGTTTCCTTGGACGTGGTACCGTTACTACTTCCGAAATCTTCTTCACATCTCCAAGCCGCTGTGCAGTAGCTGACTCCTGCTCCGTTTCTCTTGACCGTCGTATGACAGCAGGCGAAACATGGGAAAGCTGCCTGGATGAGATCCGTGCTCTTCCGGCTGTTAAGAAATATGGCGATGACGTAACTGTATCCATGTATGAATACAACCGTCCATCCTACACAGACCTTGTATATCCGATCGAGTGCTACTTCCCGACATGGGTAATCCCGAAAGATCACAAAGTAACACAGGCTCTTGAAGAAGCATACAAAGGACTGTACGGCGAAGAACGTCTTGGAAACGCTGAGACTGAAGAGATGAGAAAAGCACGTCCTCTGACAGATAAATGGACATTCTCTACCAACGGTGTAACAATCATGGGACGTAACAGCATTCCTTGTATCGGATTCGGACCTGGTGCAGAAGCACAGGCTCATGCTCCGAACGAAAAAACATGGAAAATTGACCTTGTAAGATGCGCTGCTGTATACGCTGCTCTTCCAACTGCATACTGCAAATAATTTCATCAGTGAATTTTAAAATTAATTTTTAGGCGACGGATCCTCGGGATCCCAAAGGCTTAATATGTGTCCAGACAGAATCCCTGCTCTTTACGGGCAGGGATACAGATAAAAGCAACACTTCATTACATTTTCAGACATCTTTACATATGGTGCTGTTCGAATACAGCATGACAACATCAATATTTTATTTCATATCAGGAAAGGATAAGCTATCAAACGCATAGCAGGTATTTATTTTATGAAAACATTACAGGATTACATTGATAAATTAAACAGCTTAAACTTCAAAGAAATGTACAACAACGACTTCTTCTGGACATGGGACAAAACAGATGACGAACTGGAAGCTGTTTTCACAGTTGCTGATGCTCTCCGTTTCATGAGAGAGAACAACATCTCCACAAAAGTATTCGAGAGCGGTCTTGGAATCTCTATCTTCCGTGACAACTCCACACGTACACGTTTCTCCTTCGCTTCCGCATGTAACCTTCTTGGTCTGGAAGTACAGGATCTTGATGAAAAGAAATCTCAGATCGCTCATGGTGAAACTGTTCGTGAAACAGCAAACATGGTATCTTTCATGGCTGATGTAATCGGTATCCGTGATGATATGTATATCGGAAAAGGACATGCTTACCAGAAAGAATTCATGGAAGCTGTTACAGAAGGAAACAAAGATGGTATCCTCGAGCAGAGACCTACTCTTGTAAACCTTCAGTGCGACGTTGACCACCCAACACAGTGTATGGCAGATATGCTCCACATCATCCATGAATTCGGCGGTGTTGAGAATCTGAAAGGCAAAAAGATCGCTATGACATGGGCTTACTCTCCATCTTACGGTAAACCACTCTCCGTTCCGCAGGGTGTTATCGGTCTGATGACACGTTTCGGTATGGACGTTGTTCTTGCTCATCCGGAAGGATACGATGTAATGCCGGAAGTTGAAGAAATTGCCAAGAAAAATGCAGCAGCTAACGGCGGTTCCTTCACAAAGACAAATGATATGGCTGAAGCTTTCAAAGACGCTGATATCGTATATCCAAAGAGCTGGGCTCCATTTGCAGCTATGGAAAAACGTACAAACCTTTACGCAGAAGGCGACTTCGACGGAATCGATAAATTAGAGAAAGAACTTCTTGCACAGAATGCACAGCACAAAGACTGGGCTTGTACAGAAGAACTGATGAAAACAACAAAAGACGGAAAAGCTCTTTACCTGCACTGCCTGCCGGCTGATATCACAGGCGTAAGCTGTGAAACAGGTGAGGTTGACGCTTCTGTATTCGATCGTTACAGAATCCCGTTATACAAAGAAGCTAGCTTCAAACCATACATCATCGCTGCTATGATCATGCTTTCCAAATTTGAGAAACCACAGGATATCCTGAAGAAACTTGAAGTAAAAGCAGCTCCAAGAATCATGAAATAATTTTTAAACACTTATTACTATATTTTACTATATTGTATAGCAGGCAGGGCTGTCGCAGAAAGCACACAATGTTTATTGCGGCGGCCCTCTTTGCCCTTAAATCAGGAGGTTTTTACAAATGTTTACAAGAAAAAGAATCGTTATTGCACTCGGCGGAAACGCTCTGGGAAACACTCTCCCGGAACAGATGGTAGCTGTAAAAACTACTGCCAAAGCATTATGTGATCTGATCGAAGAAGGTCATCAGGTTGTTGTTGTACATGGAAACGGACCACAGGTCGGTATGATCAACAATGCCATGTCTGCTCTCTCCAGAGAAGACGAAAACCAGCCGAACACTCCTCTCTCCGTCTGTGTTGCCATGAGCCAGGCATATATCGGATATGACCTGCAGAATGCTTTACGAGAGGAACTTCGTATCCGTGGATTTGTCCGTACACCTGTTGTCACAGTTGTCACACAGGTGCGTGTAGACCCGAATGATCCTGCTTTCGAAAACCCGTCCAAACCAATCGGAAAATTCCTTACCAAAGAAGAAGCAGACCATCAGGCTCAGGCTTACGGACATATCATGAAAGAAGACGCCGGACGTGGTTACCGCCGTGTCGTTGCATCTCCAAAACCTGTTGAGATTGTGGAACAGGATGCGATCAACAGCCTGGTAGATGCAAATAAAATTGTTATCTGCTGCGGAGGCGGCGGAATTCCTGTAGTTCTTAACGGTCATCATCTCAAAGGCGCATCAGCCGTTATTGATAAGGACTTTGCGAGCTGTCTTCTGGCCAAAGAGCTGGATGCAGACATGCTGATCATCCTTACAGCAGTGGAAAAAGTAGCTGTAAACTTCGGCAAGGAAAACGAAGAATGGTTAGATGACCTGACTGTAGATGACGCTAAGAAATATATTGACGAGGGACAGTTTGCCCCTGGTTCCATGCTCCCGAAAGTTCAGGCTGCCGTTGATTTTGCAAGCTCCAAAGAGGGAAGAACTGCCATGATCACTTTACTGGAAAAAGCCAAAGACGGTATCCAGGGAAAAACAGGAACCAAAATCCATCTTTAATTTATCAGCAGATATTTTCAAAAAATATAAAAAGCCATCTTTCAAAAACCTTTTTTGAGAAAATAACAGCCGAAAACCAGGCTGAAAACTCAGAAAACTGAAATATCTGTCATATAGCGAACACTCATATTCAAAAAAAGTTCTGGCGACCTTGCACCAGAACTTTTTTTACTGCTTATAATGCTTATAACTTATAATCAATATCCTCCAGCTCTCTCTCATCTGACACTTCAATGATCTGCGTATCTTCCGGATGTTTCATGATCACTTTCTTTCCGCCTCTGTCTCCCTCCAATTTGGAGAGCTCTTCATAATACTTCTTTCGGAAAATACAGGGATTTCCCATTTTTCCCTGATAAGAAACACAGGCGATTCCTTTTTCACTGTTCTGAAATTCACGGATCAGCTCACAGATGGTTCTCCAGGAGAGCCATGGCTGATCAGATACCGTAAAAAGCTGCGCATCTGCATCTGTATTTGCATTCAGCCCAATCTTTATGGAAGATGAGATTCCCAGTTCCGGATGAGGATTAAACAGAACCTGTATCCCCTGTGCCTGTGCAGTTTTCGCAATTTCTTCGTACTGTGTCACGACTGTGATCTTCAGTTCTGTCAAATCTTCCTGCAAAGATTCTTTTGCTTTTCTCAGTTGTTCCAGTGCATGAAGATACATTGGCATCCCATCCACTTCATATAACAGTTTATTCCCACCAAAACGGCGGCTGTTTCCAGCCGCCAGCATGATCATTGCAATTTTCAATTGATTATTCCTCCCAAAGGCTTCCATATGCTGCTGTGGTATGCTTCTTTTCCAGTTCCTCTACAATATACTCCGCAGGTTCTTTCCCTGCAAGAACATCGGATTTATTCAGATAAACCCTGTAAATTCTCTCTTCCACATCTTTAAAAAGTCCGCAGATGGAAGTTGCAATTTTCACAATATCCTCTTCTGTGATCGGTGCATCCAGACTTTTCTTCAGAAACTCAGAGGTACGTTCCATACGGTATGCACTCTGGCTGATTGGCTGACCCAGACAGTCCAGACCGATCACACTGATCACAAGATCCGCACACGCGGGAATCACTGGTTCCCATTCTGCCGGAACTTTTACAGGATGATGTTTCGCTCCATCCGCTTCCACAAGCATCACATCACACAACTCTTTCAATTCTTCCAGTTTTTCATCTGGAAGAGCTGCATATTTGCCTGTTTCTTCCTCGTATTCTGCTGCGATCACATATCCTTCCCTTTCCAGGGTTTCTTTTACTCCGCAGGCATCTCCGCCCCGCACAAAGGGCAGTTCTGATTCTCCTGCCATATGAGTCGTTGTGGTGATGATCACTTTTTTCCCTCTGGCAAGAAGCTCATCTGTCAGCCGGAAGATCAGGCTTGTCTTGCCGCCTCCTCCGACCACTGCGATCACCGGATATTTCTCATACTCAATCTGCAGCAGTTCCAGAAAATCTATCTGGTGCTTCATATGGCATCACTCCTTCTGAAAGCAGAATTTCCACGACACTTCCCGCAATACAGCGGGCTTTGTCGGATATGGTAAAACAGTTCTTCTTCTGTTCTTTACGTGGATCGATATCCGCGATCTTCATTCCTTTCGGAACTGTAAAGCCATCACGGATAATTCCCCTGAGAACACCTGTCAGGGAGGCTCTGACCGGTATATCTCCGATCCATGCCAGAACCTGATCTTTCTCTACAATATCTGCAATTCTGGAAAGACAGTGGATTTCTCCACCCGCAGGAGCATGGATCACGCGTTCTTTTCCATATCCTGCGATCACCCCCGGCACTCCTGTGTTCGGGATTGCATGACCTTCTGAAATCACTCTTCCAAGATTATGTCCACGCATGGTTTCCACAACATAATCCACGTCCTCTCCTGCTACAAATCCCGGTCCAAGAGCGATGGTCAGGTCTGCTATATCCCTTGTTGTTCCAAGATTGCGCTTTGCAAGGATCGCATCTACCAGAGCTTTGGGTCTGTATTTCTTCAGAATCTCTCCTGCTGTATCCACCATAAGAGGAATCTGTCCTGCGCTCCACACTGCTTCACATTCCTGTACAGTGCTGACCTTTCTGCAGAGCACACCTTCCACAGAAGACTGCCCGTCATAGACCGCTTCACAGAAAGACACCATCCTTCTGATCGCAGTTGGTCTGTCACATTCAAGTACCAGCAGGCGGTATCCGCAGCGGTACAGTCTGTGGATCGTACCGCTGGCAAGATCACCGCCTCCTCTTACTATCACAACATTCTTTAATTCATTTCCGGTTTTTTCTACATTGGTCATTTTTTCTGTCTTTCCTCTTATGCTTTATCCTGTTACTTCAGTTTGTTTCACAAATTGCTTATAAGTTGCTCTGTTGGTTAATCTGCAGCCTTTTCGGCGTTCTCATCCATTACTTTCTCTACTGCATTGACAATATTCTCATATCCGGTACAGCGGCAGAGATTTCCCGCCATATGCTTACGGATGGCATCTCTTGAGAGCTTTTCCCCGCGTTCCAGCAATACGGTTGCTGACATGATAAATCCCGGGGTACAGAAACCGCACTGCACGGCTCCTTCCTCAATAAATGCTTCCTGAATCCTGGTAAGTTCTCCGTTCTTCTCCAGCCCTTCCAGAGTGCGGATATTCTTTCCTTCCGCCCAGACTGCCAGATAAATGCAGGAATCTATGGTTTCGCCGTCTATAATAACGGTACATGCCCCACACTCTCCTACTTCACAGCCTTTCTTCACAGAAGTAAGTCCCAGACGGTTACGCAGCATATCAAGCAGCGACTCCCTTACATCTACATATTCTTCTACTTCTTTTCCGTTTACTGTACAACATACAAGCTGCATCTGCTTTTTCATGCGTTGTCACCTCCTGCAAGTTCAATGGTACGTCTCAGTGCCCTGGATGCGATTTCTCCGCCGATCTGCAAACGGAATGCTTTAGATGCTCTCCAGGAATCACGGGGATTAATCTCCTCACGTACAAGCTGTGCAGCCTTCTCATAAAGGCTTTCATCAAGTTTTGCTCCCTTTAACGCCTCTTCCGTTTTCACACAGCGGTACGGAACCGGAGCCGCAACTCCAAAAGTGATGCGCACATCTTCCAGAACTCCGGCCGCCAGATCAGCCTTGCTTACCACACTGCAGCTGATCGTCGCAATATCCATGGCATTTCGCATGGAATATTTAATGTAATGTCCGTGATATCCCTGATAATCTTTCGCAGGAATGATCACATAAGTCAGAACCTCTCCCTGCTTCAGATCCACACGTCCGGGTCCCAGATAAAAATCTTTGACAGGGACAAGGCGTCCCTCTTTTCCATCTTCCAGACGAAGCATGGCATTCAGGGAAAAGACCGATGCCGCACTGTCTGCGCTGACTGCACCATTACAGATATTTCCGCCGATGGTGCCAATATTTCTGACCTGCGGTCCGCCAACCTGGTCGACTGCCTCTCCCAGCACCGGAATATGCTTTTTAATAATCTCATCATTGGTAATATGTGAAAAAACAGTACCCGCGCCAATATAAATGTCACCGTTGTCTGTCATCTTCACACCCTTGATCTCTTCAATCCCGTGGATGCTTACCAGAGAGGTACCGGCAAATTTGCCCTCTCTGATTTTGATCAGAACATCGCTTCCGCCGGAAATGATCCTTGCACCCGGATGTTCATTCAGGAGTCTCACTGCCTCCTCTACACTCACTGCCTCATAATACTTCTCAATATCGTACATAAAATCCCCCTCCTTTTAAATAAGACCGGCTTTCATAAAGCCCTCGATCAATCTCTGTGGTGTCAGAGGATTTTCGTTAAATGCGACACCCGTTGCATGTAAAACTGCATTACGGATGGCAGGTGCTCCCGGAATTGCCGGAGGTTCACCCAGAGCTTTGTTTCCAAAAGGTCCTACCGGATCATCCAGTTCTACAAAATCCGCTTTGATATCCGGAGTATCCATCATGGTCATCAGTTTATAGTCAAGCAGAGTTCCGTTTAAAGGTCTGCCTGTCTTTTCATCCAGAAGAAGCTGCTCGGAAACACCATATCCCATTCCCATGGACATACCGCCATGTACCTGCATTTCGGCAAGTTTCGGATTGATCAGTTTTCCGCTGTCATGTACATTGATGATATGCAGGATCTTAATCTTGCCAAGCTCGATGTCCACTTCTACTTCTGCGAAACAGCATCCTGTAGCAATGGTATTCTTCTTCACCTGTTCCGAAACTTCGGCTGTAAGTACAGATGAATTTGTGAGACTATAATAACTCTCCAGCGCAAGATTTGCAAGAGACATTGCCTGATCTTCCCCTGCCATAATCCAGCCATGATCGAGACTCAGTTCTCTTGTCTCTTCCGGCATTAACTGTCTGGCATAAGCCAGGATCTTTTCTTTCAGCAGATTTGCACAGTCTTTTACCACGGTTCCTGTGACAAAGGACTGACGGGAAGCATAGGCACCTGTATCAAACGGTGTCACATCCGTATCCTGCACAGACTGAATATGGATCTCACTGATATCCATGTTTAAAACTTCCGCTGTCATCTGGGAAAATGCAGTGTCTGCTCCCTGACCGATTTCTGTCGCTCCAAGCATCAGACCTACGCTTCCATCCTGATTCAGCGTCATTCTCGCACCTGCGATCTCCAGGGAAATCGGCCATACACCAGTCTTATAGGAGAACAGTGACATTCCCACACCTCTGCGGATCTTTCCGGTCTGGTGCGCATATTCTTTTCGTTTCTCATCCCAGTGGATATAGGCAGCACCTTTTTCCAGACATTCAAAAATTCCATTGGTGTTCGCAGCGATCGGTTTCAGGTAAGCATCCTCATAATATCCATGGATCAGATTCTTTTTCCTGAATTCCAGCGGATCCATCCCGATTTCTTTCGCAATATCATCCATGAAGCACTCAATACCGAAGCATACCTGCGGGATTCCATATCCTCTCATTGCACCGCCTACCGGTGTATTGGTATAAACTGTATAAGCTTTTCCACGGATATTCGGGCAGGCATACTGCAGTCTCCAGGAAGTCAGTCCGTTGGCTGCAATGGCATGTCCGTGAGAAGCATAAGCTCCCTGATTGGAGATTGCCACCATATCTTTTGCAAGAAGGTATCCGTCTTTGTCCACGCCTGCTGTCAGATCATATTCGATGGAATGACGGGTTCTGGTATTGCAGAAAGTCTCTTCTCTGCTCACATCCAGTTTCACCGGTCTGCCGCCCACCTGCATGGTCAGAAATGCATTTAACGGCTCATACAGCACGTCCTGTTTGTTTCCGAAACCACCGCCGATATAAGGCTTGATGACTCTGATCTTTGCCCACGGAACTCCCAGTGCCTGACCGATCACACGGCGGACAATATGTGGAATCTGTGTGGAACTCACAACTACGATCCTGCCATTTTCCATATAGGCATAAGAAATCGGATTTTCGATATGACAATGCTGTACAATAGGAGTCTTGTAGCTGCGTTTTACTACAATTGCAGACTGCTCCAGACCTCTGTCCACATCCCCGATAGAATAATTGGAGCTTACAAGGATATTGTCTTTCTTCTCCTCATGAACCGGCGGGTTGGTTCCCAGCATGGATTTACGGGGATGGATTTCCACCGGATATTCTTCATACTCCACTTCAATTAATTTCACTGCTCTCTGTGCTGTAATTTCGTCCTCTGCCACTACCGCCGCAATGTCATCTCCGTAATAACGGACTCTGCCTGTAAGAATATTTCGGTCCGCAACATCCTGATGAGCAGTCTCTACAGACCAGGGATGTCCTGGTGTAGGATAACAATGATTCGGTACGTCTTTAAAAGTCACTACTTTTACTACGCCGTCCAGAGCCTCTGCTTTACTGGTATCAATTGATTTTACGATACCATTACCGATCTTTGCATGACAGACTTTTGCGATCAGACAGTTGGCAGGAGCCATATCATCTGTGAATTTCGCACGTCCTGTTACCTTGTCATAGGCATCTACTCTCGGAACACTCTTTCCAATCATGTTTTCACCTTCTCTGTTCTATTTTATTTTTCAGTATTTCCTGCAAATGGTACATTCTGAAATACCTTAAAGAATATCTGAAATTTCTGCCGCTTCCCCATAAGCGGACAGCCTTTGCCGTCACCCCATCCATAACGAAAAATTCTGCCGTATCCTTCTTTCAGACATTCTCTAAAATATAGAAAAAGCCGGACTCACCCCCAAGGTATTCTTCTGTTCCCCTCAGGACTGATGTCCGGCTCCGAACCATGCTTTTCTCTTTCGCCCGTTTTCAGACATCAGGCGAACTCATTTTTTAATTGCATAATTTGTTGCTTGTTCTGTTGTTTTAGTATAGCATATTGCACATTAAATTTCAATCTGTTACAAATATTTTGTTATTTTTATTTCCAAAAGAGAAACTATCTGATTACTGTTCACCCCGTGCCCAGTAACACTATCTGACAGCGGTAAAGATTCCTCTCAGGTCATGGATTGCATGGCGTGGACATTTCACAGCACACATTCCGCAGCTTAAACACATGGACTCTTCAATCACTGCGCAGTTGTCGATCACTCTGATCGCACTTGCCGTACAGGTTTTCTCACAGATTCCGCAGCCGATACAACTGACTTCACACTGTTTCTTTGCTTCTGCGCCTTTTTTCTTATTGGAGCATTTTACTACAATGTAGTTGGCACATTCGTGAACATGGATCACCTTCTGCGGGCAGACTTTTGCGCAGGCTCCGCAGCCGATACATTTCTCTTCATCTACTTCTGCTACCCCATATTCATTGATGGAAATGGCTCCGAACTTACATTTATCTACACAGGCTCCACAGCCGATACAGCCATCTGCACATCCTGCTTCCCCCTCAGACGATCTGCATCCCCCATTACATGCCACAACCGCTGATCTGTATGGAAATTTCTTCTTTACTGCCATATTCAGCACTTCCTTTCATATGGTGTTCCAGTCAGAGGCAGACTGTACCGTCTCTCGCCATCCCGTCTGAAATACGCATCTGCGATCGCCGGTGCTGTCGGAATAGAAGTGATCTCACCAATTCCGATCGCTCCGCAGGCTACATTTAATCCCGGTTTATCGATCACGATCGCATCGATCTTTGGAATCTCATGCGCACGGAACAGACCCAGAGAACCATATTTCTCAATCGGTTTACAGTTCTCATCAATCGGATACTTTTCTCTCAGGGCAAATCCTATGGACATTACCACACCGCCCTCAATCTGGCCCTCACATGACAATGGATTGACAGCCTTTCCTACATCATGAGCTGCAACCATCTCCTCAACTTTACCTGTTTTTTTATCCAGAATACATACCTGTGTCGCATAGCCGTAAGCCACATGGGAAACAGGATTCGGTACATTGGCACCAAGAGGATCTGTCTTTGCAAGATATTCCGCATAATAAACCTTACCGATCACATCATCAACCGTCTTACCTGCCCTGCGGTCTTCCATGATCTTATCGCAGGCTCTGCGGCAGGCTTCTCCTGTTACCAGAGTCTGTCTGGAACCGGAAGTGGTACCTGAATCCGGTGAAAACCAGGTATTGCTTCTCTCATACACAATATCTTCATGTTTCAGATCTGTGTTGGTCACTACCATCTGTGTCAGAACAGTGCCAAGTCCCTGGCCGATACAGGAAGCGCCGGAATAGATATGAAGCTTTCTGTCCTCCTCAAACACAAGTTTCACACGGCCTGTATCCGGGATACCGACACCAACACCGGCATTTTTCATGGCACATCCGATTCCGACCGGTTTTCCTTCTTCCAGAGCGGCATTATATTTATCCTTTACTGCCTCCAGCGTCTCGACAAGACCTGTGGAATTATCTACGATCTGACCATTTGGAAGTGTCTCGCCCGGGCGGATCGCATTGCGGTAACGGATTTCCCACGGTGTGATCCCCACTTCATCAGCCATCATATTCAACAGTGTCTCGGTTGCAAAGCAGGTCTGCGTAACACCGAATCCACGGAACGCTCCTGCCGGCGGATTGTTGGTGTAATAAGCAGTTCCTTCGATCTCAAAATTCTCATAATGATACGGGCCTGCCGCATGTGTGCAGGCACGTTCCAGCACCGGACCTCCAAGAGAGGCAAATGCACCGGTATCTGATGCCACCTTTGCTTTTACTCCCATGATATTACCGTTCTCATCACAGCCCATGGTCATATCCATATAAAACGGATGACGCTTCGGATGAACCAGCAGGGACTCTGCTCTGGAAAGTTTCATCTTGACCGGTTTCTTTGTCGCATAGGTGAGCAGTGCAGCCAGATGCTGTACCGTCATATCTTCTTTTCCGCCGAATCCGCCGCCAACAAGCGCATTCTGTACCTTTACCTTATCCGTTCCAAGTAACAGGGAGCACTCATGTAAGGTCTGGTGTGCGGACTGGTCTGTGGAATATACAAAAATATCTCCGTCCTCATCATACAAAGCCACCGCACTCTCAGGCTCAAGGAAAGCATGTTCTGTCCATGGAGTCTCGAAATGATGACTGATCACATATTTCGAATTGCGAATCGCCTCATCCGCATTTCCTCTGCTGATATGTTTATGCGCACAGATATTATTTTCTTCTTCATCAAATACCTTCGGAGCACCTTCTGCTGCCGCTTCCTCTATGGTATGCACATGAGGCAGAACCTCATATTTCACCTTGATCAGCTTCTTTGCTTTCTCCGCTGTTTCTCTGTCCTTCGCAGCTACAACAGCAATGGCATCACCCAGATAGTGTGTCAGTCCGCCCACCGGGATCAACGTATACTGGTCATGTTTCAGATGTCCGATCTTATTCTCACCCGGAATATCCTCTGCAGTTAATACTGCCTCCACTCCCGGAAGTGCTTTCGCTGCTGCCGTATCGATCTCCAGGACACGGGCACGCGGATATTTACTTCTGAGTGCCGCCCCATACAGCATTCCGTCAAAGTAAAAATCATCCGGATATTTACCGGTTCCCAGTACCTTTTCTTCCACATCGATCCTGGATACACGATGTCCCAGATTCCAGTCCGGATCCAGATCATCCGGGATCACACCTTCCCTTAACACCTGCGCAGCCAGCCGGACTGCTGCGATGATCTTTACATATCCCGTGCAGCGGCAGTAATTGTTGCGCAGTGCATATTTGATCTCATCCTCTGTCGGCTCTTTGTTTACATCCAGAAGAGCTTTTGTACACATTACCATACCCGGAATACAGAAACCACACTGTACAGCCCCTGCTTTTCCATAAGCATATGTATAAACTTCCTGCTCCCATTCAGTCAGTCCTTCTACTGTGATCACTGTCTTTCCATCCAGTAAATCTGTATCCGGGACACATGCCTTGCATGTCTTTCCATCAATAATAACTGTACAGGCTCCGCAGGCTCCCTCACTGCAGCCGTCCTTTACAGATGTCAGATGAAGTTCATCCCTTAAAAAACGCAACAGTTTCTGATTTCTGGCCGGTTCGACCTTTTGTCCATTGACTGTAAATACTGCCATATTGGACTCTCCTTTCTTTTACGCATGTCTGCCTGTTGGGGCAGTCAGCCGGAGTCTTCCTCCTGTCAATTTCTGTCTGCCTGTGATACCGCATAAATCTGCTGATTTTTATTTTCCGTTCTTTCCCCCGCTTTACAGAACTTTCTCTGTGAAGATCAGCATAAATTCCATGCGGCCGCAATTCAGCCTGATATGCAACACTGTCCACAGCCTGTTTCTGCTGTGGACAGCGTTAAATCTTATATTTTTTTTGATTATTTCATGATCAGATAGCTGTAATCATCGATCACTGCACAGATCAGTCTGCGAAGACCTTCATACAGCTTATCATTTGCATCATCTGCCTTGCAGTCAGAAATCTGACCAAGGAGACGAACCTTGCACTCTTTTGTCTCTGGATTGAGCACTGCAAATCCATCGTTTGTGCTGTCTGCCATATCTGCTTCAGAAGCAAATAATGTGAATTTATCTTTGTACGGTGCACTTGCATACGGACAGAAGCTCTTGCAGTTGCCACATTCGTTACACATGTAATCCACATGGATCACCTGGTTCATTGCCATTCCAGGAACTTTGATGGAGATGTTTGCTCTGTTCGGACATGCGTCTACACAGTTCTCACATACTTTATTACATGTCAGGCAGCGTTCGCTTTCGTTTGCAGCCTCTTTGCTCTCTTTGAGAATTGCTTTTTTCGCGTAGCAGTCTTCTTCTGTTCCAGGTACAGGCTGTCCTTTTACAATATCATGTCCAAGGATTGCTTTTACTGCAACCTGAGCATCACGGATTGCTTCTACGATCGTAGCAGCACCCTTAGCGCCGTCACCGGCAACATAAACGCCTTCTACACTTGTCTCCATTGTCTTGTCATTGATGCGGGCTTTTCCGCGCTCATTGACAGCAATACCGTTTGTTTCATAGAACTCAGTCGGAACTTTCTCACCCACTGCAACGATCACTGTGTCAGCCGGAACTTCTTCTGTTTCGCCTGTTTCTGTTACGCTGGCACGTCCGGAAGCATCCATGTTTCCAAGTTCCATCTTCTTGCAGAGAAGTTTGCCGTTTTCCAGAGATACAGGGGAAAGGAGTTCTTTGAACTCTACACCCTCTTCCAGAACTTCCAGTAACTCGTCTTCTGCTGCAGGCATGTAACGTTTTGTTCTTCTGTATACCAGATAAACGTGTTCTACACCTTCTGTACGTTTCGCTGCTCTTGCTGTATCCATGGCAGTGTTACCGCCGCCGATTACAACTACATTCTTGCCAAGTGCAACTTTTCCGTCTGCTGCCTTGAAATCTCTTAAGAATTTCAGAGCATTGACTGTCTCACCTTTTTCAAGTTTCAGAGTACCCGGTTTGTTTGCACCTACTGCTACGATCACTGCATCATAACCCTGTGCTTTTAATTCCTGAACAGATGTGATCTCTGTACCGGTCTTGATCTCAACGCCCATCTTCTCGATGAAAGAAACATCCTTGTCGATTGCTTCATTGGAGATGCGGAATCCCGGGATCACATAGCGGATCACACCGCCGGCTTTCTCTTCTTTCTCAAATACAGTTACGGAAGCGCCTGCTCTTGCAAGGAAGTATGCAGAAGCGATACCTGCAGGGCCTGCACCTACAACAGCTACTTTCTTACCGTCTGCTGTGCCTGCTTTGATCTCATTAATTACGGTATCATATCCGTTCTGAGCTGCGATGAGCTTGGTATTACGGATATTTACAGGTTCTTCATAGAAGTTACGTGTACATTTGTACATACAGTTGTGTGCACAGAGAGTACCTGTGATAAATGGAAGCGCATTCTTCTCAAGGATGACTCTTAATGCCTGTGCATAATCTCCGTCTCCTGCCAGTTTCACATAAGTTGTGATATCCTGGTGGATCGGACATCCTTCTTCACATGGAGCAAAGAAACAGTCAAGAAGCGGTACTTCGGAATCTGTTTTTCTCTTAGGAAGCGGTTTGATGCTCTTTACATGATGAGCGTCTTTCTTTGCATCCTCAGCTAACTGCTCAAGTGCAGCTACATCAATGCCTGTCCACTCTTTGGCACCATCAGCCATCACTTTCTCTGCCATCTGAGTGAATCTCTGGTATCCGCCCGGTTTCAGAAGTGTAGTTGCCACTGTTACAGGCCATACACCACATCCGACGATACGGTCGATATTATAGTAATCAGCACCGCCTGAATAAGCGATACGAAGTTTTCCGTCAAATTCTCTGGAAAGTTTTGCTGCCAGGGAAATGGATAATGGGAAAAGAGATTTTCCGGACATATACATTTCTTCGCTTGGAAGCTCATTTCTTGTAACGTCTACAGGGAATGTGTTGGTGATCTTCACACCAAATGCAAGGTTCAGTTCATCTGCAAGTGCCTGCAGTCTCTTGAACATCGGGATTGCATCTTCATACTGTAAGTCATCCTTGAAATGGAAATCACCGAACATCATGTAATCATATCCCATGTCATCCATGGTCTTTCTTGCGAATTCATATCCGAGAAGGGTTGGATTACATTTGATAAATGTATTCAGGTGTTTCTCTTTGAACAGATGATTTGCAATGCTCTCGATCTCGTTTGGAGGACATCCGTGGAGAGTAGAGATGGTTGCGGAGTTACAGATGTTGGACGGAATTGCTTCGATGTCTTCTTTTGTAACTTTCTCGAATCTGTCGATATTGTCTAACAGCCACTGTTTACATTCTTTGAAAATTTCTGTGTCTTTTGCTTCCATCATGCTGTTGATGAAAGTATCCACTTTTGGTTCTTTGATTCCTGCAAGGTCATATCCTACAGAAATATTGAACTGGAATCCGTCCTGTGTGCCAAGTCCGAATTCTTTTGCGATCACATGGAGAATAAACCATGCTTTGATATATTCACCCATTGCCTGAGGAACATAAAGCTCTGTAGACCATTCGCAGTTGTATCCTTCGTCCTCTGCAAGAATACACGGTCTGTTAATACAGGCTGCCAGCTCTGCACCATCCATCTTCTGAACTGTTTTCAGTTCGAAGAAACGTGCTCCTGCATAATAGGAAGCTACGATATTCTGTGTTAACTGTGTGTGCGGTCCTGCTGCAGGTCCGATCGGTGTCTCTAAATCTCTCTCAAAAATATTCAGCTTCTTGTCAGCGTCTGCCACATAAGCTCTGTGCTGTCCGAATACGGTTCCTTTTGTTTTCTTTTCTTCCAATACCCAGTTCATTAACTGTTCAAAGGGCATACAGGTCATGACTTCACTCATAATCCGATCCTCCATTATTTTATACGGTATGGTTTCTCCCCATCCGTTCTATTTTTTTATTTACGTTTATTTCAGCCAGGCAGAAAATTTATGGCTTTCTCTGCCTGGCCTGTCTTTACACTTTTTCTTCTTCTACCCGCCTTATCTTCTTACAGATCAGCCGTTAATGTCATCTGCAAGTTCTTTTGCAGCCTGACGGCAGTCTGCCATAACTTTCGCTTCGTCACATACAAGAACTTCACGGTCTTTCATCAGGACTTTACCGTTACATACAGTAGTCTGAACCATGCTTCCGTTTACACCAAACATCAGATGTCCGTTGATGTTGTTCTCGTTCATTGGTGTCAGCGGATCATAATCGATCACGATCACGTCTGCTGCTGCGCCTTCTTTCAGAACGCCAAGCTGTTTCTTGAAGTATCTGTTTGCGATCTTCGCATTTCCCTCGAAGAGCATCTGAGGAACCTCACCCCATGCAGCGTTCGGATCGCAGAGACTGTGTTTGTGAAGAACATTTGCAACTTTCCAGGATTCCATCATGTCATGAGTGTATCCGTCGGTGCCAAGACCTGTAAGGATTCCCTTCTGAACCATTCTCATGGTCGGAGGACATCCGCATGCATTACCCATGTTGGATTCCGGATTATGTACAACCATGGTATCTGTATCTTTGATCAGATCCATCTCATGTTCATTTACATAGATGCAGTGGCCGAGTAAAGTCTTCGGTCCAAGGATATTCCAGTCATGAAGACGGTCAACGATACGTTTGCCATGCTCTTTCAGGCACTGATGAAGATCATAGATACCTTCCGCTACGTGGATGTGATATCCAACGCCTTCCGGTTTCAGCTCATTGCACAGAGCCATTGTCTCATCAGAGATTGTGAAGGATGCATGCATACCCATCATTCCGGCGATCATGTCGCTGTCATCTGCAAGCGCATGTTTGATAAAATTCACGTTCTCCATTACAGATTCTCTTGATTTCTCCATACCATCACGGTCAGAAATCTCATAGCAGAGGCAGGTACGCACACCCAGATCCTTCGCTGCTTCTTCGATAGCATTGAGGGAACCTGTAATATGTCCAAAACTTGCATGATGGTCAAATACTGTTGTTACACCGTTCTTGATAGAATCAATGTAAGTCGCATATGCGGAAAGCTTTGTCTGCTCTAATGTCAGATGACGGTCAACTGTCCACCATAATCCATCCAGGATATCCAGAAATCCCTGTGGATTATATCCGTTAATGCTTAATCCTCGTGCGAAGGAGCTGTAGATATGCTCATGGGCATTAATAAATGCCGGCATGATAACCCCACCCTTCGCATCAATAAACTCAGCATCTGGATAAGCCTTCTTTACTTCTTCAGTTACCCCCACCATTACTATGGTGTTACCATCCATTGCTACAGCACCATTCTCTACGAATGCGTTGGATGCGTCCCGTGTGATCATTCTTCCATTACCAATTACCAGCATATAGTTCCTCCTTTTACTTGTTAAAAATTACCAATTCACTATTGCTTTTCACCTATTGTTTAGGAATTTTATATAAATAATGTATCATACTTCTCTGCATAATGCAAGTGAAATCACAAAATCTTTTTGGTTTTTCAAATTTTTTTTAGGTTTTATAACATTAATTCGTCAAAGTTTTTTCGGTTTTGAAGAGAATTTTCCTCATTTATTCAGATATCTTGTCAAAAAGTTCCTTTATAAATTGTATGATGTAAAAAAAGAGAACAGGGCATCCACATACATAGGAACTACCCTGTTCTCTCTCATACCCGGATTTTTTATCTTCTCCGGTCTCTGCCATATTCTTTTTGATACCAGCTCTAACCTTATCCTTCCATAATGGAAGACACTGTCTTTAACTGCTTTCTTCCCTTCTGCCACATACGTTCATCCAGTTCCACCTCATAGCCGCCTCCATTTTTAACGTGCCACTCATAGAACGGTTTCCGGATGTCCGCATATTCTTCCATGATATTCATGATCGTACCGCCATGAACTACCAGCGCCGCCTCTGAAACATGATTCCGGATACATCCGGTCACTGCTCTGTCGAATCCCCGCAGATTCCTGCTCTTAAACGCTTCTCTGCTCTCTCCGCCCGGAAACGGCAGCGTGCCATTACTGTCGATCCATGCCTGATACTTCGCATTCCCTTCCAGCTCTTTGTAATTTTTGTTTTCAAACTCACCAAAATCACATTCTGCCAGTTCCTCGATGATATGTACCGGTTTTCCCGGAAAAAGAATTTCTGCTGTCTGCACACATCGTTTCAGAGGGCTTACATAAATATCCTGCACCTCCGGATAATCCATCTTTTTCAGAAAGCCAGTGCCCTCCTGGCATAACGGCTCATCTGTCGTTCCGATATAGCGGGCAAGTTTATTTCCTTCCGTCTTTCCATGCCTGATCAGCCACAACTTAATCACCTTTGATCACCATTCCAATCCCGCAGGCTACCCGCGTTACCCTCTGACTGTAAGCTGCCAGCTTTGTGCACACACGTCCCACAGCCTCTCTGTATTTTCTGTCAAACGCATCCACAGGAACCACTCCATACCCGACTTCCTGAGAAACGATCACAAGTCCAGGATTCCCGTTTATCAGCCTCTCTGCCAGGTTCGAAACCTCTCTGTCCTCTTTTAATTCTCTGCGGATATAATCCTGAAAATTCAGCACTCCCTGCGCAGACATAAGTTCCGTCTCTGACACCGAGGCACCATCCACCCACTCCAGCTCCGGATATCTTTGTCTCGCATATGCTGTTTTTCCCTGATACGCACCGCCAATTATCATTTCCATCTCTTTTTCCTCTTAACTATACAGAATTTTTCAGAATTTTATAAAGCATTTTTCAGAACTGCCGTAAACGCAAAAAGCACCTCACGGGATACTGCCAGCGAACAGCAGCAGGCACAGTCACCTTACGATCAGATTAGAAACAACCGCAAGGAGCACTGCCATACCCACTTCACAGATGCACAGAAAAAATCCCGAAAGATCACCGGTTGTCCCGCCAAAATATTTCATGGCCATATGATGATAATATGCAAAGATCAACAGTGCCCCAGCAAAAGCGGCAATTCCCCACACCGGCTGGATCCGGATCATTGCAGCAGCCAGAAGAATCAGATACACAACCAGAATATTTCTTGAAGTCATATCTGAAGAATTTCTGGAAAATTCTGCCACTGTACCGTCAGACTTCGCCTTCGGAAATGTGATCACGCCAATTCCGGACAGACATCGGGAAACCATAAATCCCAGACTCAGGATTTCAATCGCTTTCATATTCTCAGAACCATACAATTGAGAGTATGCTCCGTACCATGTAACAAAATATACCGCAGCAGTGATCACCGCAAATGCTCCTGCATGAGAATCCTTCAGAATCTCCAGTCTTCGCTCTCTTTCCTGCCAGGAACTAAGCGCATCCGAAGTGTCCAGCAGCCCATCCACATGAATCCCGCCAGTCACAAATACAGGCATAAGAACCAGCACTGCTGTCACAAATCCCGGCTGATATCCAAACCGCAGTCCCACATATGCCACTGCCATGGTCAGTGCCCCGATCACCGTTCCGATAAACGGAAAAAAGCAGAACATATACTTCATATTTTCCTTTGTCCAGTCCGCACGCGGCATGGGAATCTTGGAAAACATGGCAAATGCCACCTTAAAATTATTCCACAGAGATTTCATTTTTTCTTCCTCTTTTTCCTATGATTCATCACTTTCCGGTATCTGCACCGGATACAGCTTTACAGCTCACTTACTGCAGCTTCTCTCTTCTGCGCCCTTCTGCACCGACTTATGATACACCGGAATCCCATAGACCACTTCTGTCACTTCATCTGCTTTCTTCGCAATCTCCTGATTGATTTTTCCCAGATACTCCAGATAAGAATCCATCTCTCCGTCAAACACAACAGCATCTGAAAAAATCTCATTGGTCACGATCACCACATGGGCTGCCTGTTCCATCAGATTCTCAAGTCCCGAGAGAATCTCTTCCACAGTCCGCTCATGTGCTCCCTGTTCCTCAAACATCTCATTCGCTGCCAGATTCGACATACATTCCAGCAGTACCACGCGGTCCTTATCGCTCTCAGGCAGACGTACTTTCTTAAGTCCCGTATAGCATTCCACAGTTTCAAAGCCTTTTCCTGCGCGCATCTTACGATGCCGTTCAATCCTTTTATGACTCTCCTCATCAAACGGATGCATCGTTGCTATGTAAATCCTCTTCGCCTCCCCAAAGGAAAGCACTCTGTCTTCCGCAAAAGCAGATTTCCCGCTTCCGCTTCCTCCAGTCACAAGTGTCAGCATACCTTATTCCCTCATCCTGTGATTTCCTACTTCAGTTCCTCATACTGTTCTACATGAATCTCATCAAATGTGCTCATAGAACTGTAAACCGCAACCGCAAGGTCAAGGATCGGGAACAACGCCACCGCACCGGTACCTTCACCCAGGCACATATCTGCATGCAAAATCGCTTCTTTCTTCATATGCTCCAGGATCAGATGTGCAGCAGGCTCCTTAGACACATGAGAGGCAATGATATAATCCCCTGCTGCCGGACAGATTTCCATGGCGATCAGTGCCGCGACGCAGGAAATAAAACCATCCATCACAACCGGAATATGATACACTGCACCACCCAGGAACACTCCTGTCATTCCGGCAATATCCAGCCCTCCGACCTTCGCCAGAACATCAACCGCATCTTCCGGATCCGGCTGGTTCACCTCAATCGCCTTCCGGATCGCCGCAATCTTTCTCACAAGACCCTCACTCGTCAGTCCCGCTCCACGTCCGGTCATGGATTCCACAGACTGTTTCAGTAAAACAGAAGCCACTGCACTGCTGGTAGTCGTATTTCCGATTCCCATTTCCCCGGTTGCAAGAATCCGATATCCTTTCTCCTTAAGTTCCTCCACCATCGCAATTCCGGCTTCGATTCCTTTGACTGCCTGCTCCCTGGTCATGGCAGGACCCTTGGTCATATTCTTGGTACCATAGGCAACTTTATGATCCGTACGAACTTTTGTATCTGTCACCATTCCCATATCCACCGGAAAAATCTCCGCGTGATTCTGCCTGCACATCACACCGACAGAAGTATCATATCTCAGGAAATTCTCTGCCACGATCGCAGTAACCTCCTGACCGGTCTGGGTCACGCCCTCTTCCACAACACCATTATCCGCGCACATCGCAACCAGACCTCTCTTCGAAAGATCAATCTCCGCACTTCCCGTAATTCCCGCAATCTGAATCAGTAAAGTCTCCAGCTTTCCAAGCGAATGCAATGGTTTCGCAATACTGTCCCATCTCTTCTGTGCAATCTCCATCGCCGCCTGATCCAGCGGTCCAATCTTTCCAATCGCCTCTTCCAGTTTCATGAGTTTCTACCTCTTTTCTCAATTTATTTTTGTTACTGTTCACTCCGTTCTCAGTAACACGCTTCGCGATGCAGGAAAGATGAACCTCCTTGTGCAAAGCCCAAGGAGTATCGTTTGCTCCGCAAACTTAATTTATGCTAATCGCATAAATTCGCGCTGTATGTCTCGGGATTTTGATTTTCTTAATTTTTCTTTTTACTTTGTCCCTCTCCTGCACCATGTTCCTTTTTTTGCATTTCCATTCCTTATTCTGCATTCTTCTTCCCGGTAGTAAATACAAAAAATTTGCTGAACACATAATTTAATATCAACACAATAAACTGTGTCAGAAACTTTCCGATCATATCATTCAGTCCCATCACAGATACCAGAAGCCAGACACCGCCCACTTCAATTACCATCGTAACCAGACGGGCACTGATAAACTTACAGAATGGCTGAATATGATCTCTTAAAGTCTCGCATTTATCCTGAAACACATATTTAGAGTTTACCACATAGGCAAACAGAATTGCCAGTATAATTGAAATAATATTTGCAACATTCAGTTCCACCTTCAGTTTTCGCAGTACAAAAAAACTGACCAGATTGACCATCGTCGTACATCCTCCGAAAAAGATGTAACGGATCACTGAATTTTCATACATTTTTTTGATCCATTGTTTCATGATTTGTTTATCCTTTTATTTCTGTTCTTTTATATCTCACCCTTAATACACTGCCCGATTATTTCTGATTCTCTCCGTTCTTAATAACTTTAGAGATAATATATCTTGGCCTGCGCTTGACCTCTTCATAAATCTTCGAAATATAATATCCGATAATTCCCAGACTGATCATCATGGCACTGCCGATCAGCAGAAGAACCATCAGCAGTGTGGTATAGCCTTCCACTGCCGATCCTGTAAAATACTGAACCAGTGAATAGATCATAAGGATCAGCGAACAAATAAAACAGATCAGCCCGGTAATTGTAACAAACTGCAAAGGAAACGTCGTAAACGCCACAATATTTGTAAATGCATACTTCACCAGTGACCACGGTGACCATTTGGAAACTCCGGCTTCTCTCTCCTGCACCTCAAATTCCACACTGGTCGTCTTAAATCCCACCCAGGAAGAAGTCGCACGAAAGAACATATTTCTTTCCGGCATGGACAGAATACTCTCCACAGCCTTCCGGTCCATCATCTTAAAGTCCGAAGCATCCTTCATATTAACCTTCGTCGCCTTAGACATGATATCATAGAAAAAGCCGGCACACTCTTTATGTAAAAAGCCCTCTTTTCCTCTGTCCGATTTCACACCCTCAATCACTTCATAACCGCTCTGCCACAATCTGTACATCTCGATCAATGTCTTCGGAGGATGCTGCAGATCGCAGTCCATAACAGCAATAACGTCTCCCTCTGCCTGAGCAAGTCCCGCAAAAATCGCAGCCTCTTTCCCGAAATTTCTTGAAAAAAGGACCCCCGTCACATTCGAGTCTTTCTCCCCTGCCTTCTGAATCTCTTCCCATGTCCGGTCACCGGAACCATCGTTCACAACCACCAGTTCATAAGGAATTTTCGCTTCTGTAAGAACCTGCGCAAGCACACGGCAGGTTTTCCCCACCATCAGTTCTTCATTATACGCAGGAAGCACTACTGATAATTTACTCATGATGTCATTCCTCATTTTTATCTCTTTTCCAGCCATTCTCCATGCACAGGATACCCCTGTTTCTTCCAACATTCAGGCATCTCACCGGATACAGCCGACAAATAACCATTTTTCCCGTTCTATTATACACGAATTTACAAAAATGTCCATTCCCGTTCCCTGTTCTGTACCCTGATGTCTCCCAGGTATTATCCCCTGTCAGCCAATATCATTTTCTCTTTTTCTCCTTATCAATACCAGTCCCAGAAACACTACGATTCCCGTAACAGTAAGCATTTCTCCCATTTTCAGATAAGGAGTGCAATATATCAGGCGGATATCATGGGTTCCCGGTTCCAGTTCCAGTGCCATAAACATGGTATTTGCTCTCTGAAGCTTCGTCTCTTTTCCATCCACATAAGCCGTAAATCCCTCACTGTACGGAACAGACAGTACCAGTGCCTTCTTCTTCGAAACAGTAATGCTTCCCGTAATCTCATTGGTTCCCAGCTTCACATCTTCCAGCACTTCTCCGCCCAGCTTCTTCGTCTTTTCTTCAATCCCCCTCACCGGCTGGCTGACCACTCTCAGATTATCATAAGTATAAATCCCCGTATTCTCAAAAGTGATCGTCATAGTCCGAAGCCCGGTTCTGGAATATCCCATATTGCAGAGAAAATCATGCCGTCCACTGTAACCGTTATATTTATCTGTAAAAATCTTCATGGTCTTAGTAACATCACTGACAGAAATTGTCATGGCAGCTTCTTTTGTTTCCTTCCAGTAACGCCACTGCCTGTCCTCATCCAGCACTTTATTTCGCTCATAGTCTGACATTTTATCCCACTGCCTGTCACCGATCAGTTCCCTTGGAGAAAGACTGTCGTAATCCAGATTATCAGCGATTAGATAATTTTCACTGTCTGTCAGCCCACGGAAAACCAGTTTCACCTGCGCGCCCTCTTTCGTCACCACAATCTTATTTTTCTCCGGCACAAAAGAACAGCCATCCCCGGCTTCCACCCGATATTCAATATTCTCATCATCAAAATAAGTGGAAGCCGTCGGCAGCGTACTCTCCTCCAGCACCACGCCGTCCATCAATGCCTGCTGCTTCTTCACCACATCCATTTCCTGATACTTTTCCGCCGGAATATAGCTGTCATAAGTATATCCCAGCGGCAGTGCATTCTCATTTTCATAAGCCCTGCACTCTCCATTTCCACTTCCCGCTGTTCCCTTCTCCTTATTATAACCATAGGAAAGATAGCGGAAATTATCCCCACTGATCACAAAATACTTCACCGAAGCCAGCCTGTCCAGGATCGTTCTGCCATCCAGATTCTCATAATGCTGCTCCCATGGCGTATTCAGATACATTTCACCAAAAAAATCACTGATACTGGTGTTGGCAAGACTGAAATAATATGCAGTGCTGTTCGTCCCCATATACATCGAAGTATTATCATAGGGAAGTGCCCCATACTGGTCATAACGGTAAACACTCTCATCCTTCGTCGCCAGTACCGCTTTATCCGTATTCGATTCCAGCTTATCCACCGCTTTCTCCTCATCTGCAAACTCCGCCAGATATCCCTTTTCATACGAATACTGATACGACACATTCAGCAGAATACTCACCACCAGCAGTCCGCTCAGCATCCCGCACAGATACTTTCCCTGAAGAAAAATATTTCCAAAAGAAGTCACCGTAAACACAGCCAGCACCAGAACCAGCACCCCCGCCATGTTCCTCTGCGTCCTCGCCGCCTTAGCCAGAAGTGCCAGTACACAGTAAACCACAGACATCATAAAAATTTTCTTCTTTTCCTGCACCTTCAGCGTAAAAAACTCCGGATAAGCCTTTACAAAAATATAGGCGATCAACATCCCATAAGCCCAGATCCACCGATTGGAAACATACGAAAATCCATTCAAAACATGACCTGCAAACGGCACCAGCAAAAACAGATTCAGCAGCGCAAATCCCCACTTCAGATCCAGATATTTCCTCTTCTTCGAAAAAAGAACAAACACCCCTGCCATGGCAACCGCAGAATATCCCGCAACACCCCACTGGATCATATTCTCCCCGATCAGATCACCCAGATACTTCTCATAATAAATCCTGTCATATAATAACGGCACATAATTCTCCGCCTGAAATCTGTCCGTACCAAATAACGTCATAATGACCGGCAGAAAAATAACCGCCGCAATCATCAACGCCACCGCATAATACCCGATAAACTTCACCAGCCATACCAATACATCCTTCACACTTCTCCTTCTCCGGCTGAAAATACCAAAGTAACGAAATGCAGCATAAATAAACATAAAGATACAGATCATATAGAAAAAATAGAAATTCGACATGGCAGATACCGCAGTCGCCCAGATAAACAGCCACGGTTTCTCTCTCTTATAAATCTTATCAATTCCAACTAAAATCAATGGCAGATAAATCATAGGATTGGAAAAATAAGGATGCTTCATTGCAGCATAAATCGTCCATCCTGCAAAGATATATATCAATGTTCCCATGAAAGTTGCCTGCTTCGGATTCTTATGGTAAAAACAGAAAATACTAAACGAAATCCCCGCAAGATAAATTCTCAGGAATATCAGCACCTCATATAACACTTCCGTCTTATTTGCCGGTACAAACACAGACAACAATGTCAGCGGATCACCAATCACATAATAATGCAATGTTGTAAGAATATCTGATCCATAACCAATATTCATATCCCACATCGGCAATGATAGCTTATGTTTCACAAAAATCGTATAAAGTGCTTCTCTCAAATAACGTCCATAATATGCCAGTGAATTCAAATGCTGCGGAATCCCGTCATGACTCCACACCAGAGACTTCCCATTCCCTTCAAACTGCCAATAGATAAAAAAAGAAATAATTCCAAACACAAGCGTATATAAAATATAAAAATCTCTTCTACTGTCACTGCTTATAAATCTCTTCATGGCTATTCCTTTCTACCACTTCATCATGTTAACGGTCTCTAAACCATTTTATAAATCACATCAAACTCTCAATGATTATAGTGAAATATATTCTCATTGTCAAATCTTGATTTATTTTCTTGTTTACATCTATCTATAACGATATATATATTAAAAACCTTCCTATTTTTTAACATTAAGTCAATATCAGTCTGGAAATGGAAAAAGATCTGGGGTTCCGAGGCTGAACCCCAGATCTTTTTCCATTTTCAGACGTCCGGTGCTTCCTTTCTGTCCCCAACATCTTCCTCAAAAATACATCAAAAAAGGCCGCGGCGCCAAAGTACCGCGGCCCATAATCGTCTGGACACACTAAACAGCTCTATCTGTTTACTTTATATTATTATTTATCAATCGTTCAAAAAGTAAAAAGCGAAAGATTATTCTGCACTATGAAGAGCGATCAGCTTCTGCAGATATTCAAATCTGGCTTTAGCCTCAGCCTCATTCTTAGCAAACAGTCTTGCAGCTTTTTCAGGATTCTGACGTTTCAGAGAGTTGTAACGAACCTCACCGTCAAGGAATGCCTGATAATCTTCCATGCTCGGAGCCTTGGAATCAAGAGAGAACTTGTTTCCTTCTGCTGCCGGGTTGAATCTGAAGTTGTGCCAGTATCCAACCTTAACTGCTAATTCTTCCTCTGTCTGAGCTTTTGCCATACCTTTCTTGATACCATGGTTGATACATGGAGCGTAAGCGATGATCAGAGATGGTCCCGGATAAGCCTCAGCCTCTGCAATAGCTTTTACAGTCTGGTTGAAGTCAGCACCCATGGAGATCTGAGCAACGTATACATAGCCATAGCTCATAGCGATGGAAGCCATATCTTTCTTCTTAGTCTCTTTACCGCCTGCAGCGAACTGAGCGATCGCACCTGTTGGTGTAGATTTAGAAGACTGTCCAC
>SKEL01000502.1_pt1 | contig 42217 bp, 43 predicted proteins | sample 4826741 | NCBI WGS metagenome assembly SKEL01 (sample SAMN11008810, study PRJNA524170) | human gut metagenome | biome: Human fecal sample; material: Feces; isolation source: fecal sample from pouch patient p33 | host: Homo sapiens | place: Israel: Tel-Aviv | collected 2016-03-22
ATACTTTTTAGCTAAAAAAGAAGTAGCAGCAAGCTAAAAGACAAGGCTGTTAACCTCGTCTTTTTTTAGTGTTCTAATTCTTCAATCTCACCAATTTTGCAACAATGAGGAACGTCTTGCGGATAATACCAGATGAAAATACCTGCGCTATTATCAAAGAAGCTTTTAAAGGCGATATATTCAATGTCGCTAATCTCTAAAGGGCGATATAACGCTTCCTCTGTTTCGTTTTTAGCTAATTCTCTAGGATATTTTACTTGAAAATTTATCCCCTCTAATCGGCTTACCATTTCTGGGTGTTTTGCGAACCATTCTGTAACTTCTTGACCTTTAATCATGTTTGTAACTCCTTTTTCAGCAAGATAATTGTTGTTGTGTGACTTGCTATCTTTTATATTATAATTATATACAATTTTATAGTTTTTGTCAAGAGTTTTGTGAAAAATAATTTAATTTTCCCTGAGTTTAACAAACAAAATAGAAGCCGAGAAGGCTTCTATACAAAAATTATCTTTAAGAAAACTTTTTTATAATATTTTCACCAAAATCGAATAGGGGCGATTAAGGCTTTTGCGTTACTTGAATGAATTTCAAAAGGTCGTGCGGGGTTACCATCATGAAAATAAATTTTAACTGTTTCGTCCCCTAATTCTTTCATAGATTGCAAAACTCTTACTAAATGATCCGCGTCAAACTCTAAATGATTTGTTTCTTTATCTTTTTTAGTGATAGCCACAAATTCTTTGCTATCAAAATAGAATGAAACACTATGGTATTTATGTCCTGAAGGCTTGCTGATAGATTTCTTTTCAAACTCTTTTACAGTTTTTAAAAGAGTAGTAAGGTCAAATTCTTTTTCACTAATATTTTTATTTGTTTCAATATTTGGGACAAAAAGTCGATCTGTATTTTTAGGGAAATTAGCATTTAAAAAGTCAAGCGTGGGTAAAGTAATCCCCTTTTCAATTTGCCCTTTTGTTCGAGTATCTAAAATAACTGTTTTCATAAAAATACCTTTTACAAATCGGATAAGCATAGTGCTAGTAGCATATTCAGTTGTTCCGTCTTCCTTAACATGAATTTGGTGAAAAGCCTTATTTTCAAGACTATCTTTATGATTTTTTAAATGAACTGTTAACGCCTTTGTGATTGCTTTTGTATTAATTGCCATGTTTTGTCTCCTCTCCTAATTAGGTACGTACTAACTCACCACAATTTAATGTTTTCCAAACACGAGTTTTCTTTCCATTCTGATTAGTCAAAATGTAATAGTCTCTTGTTACTTCAACCATTACATTTCTACGCAAACCCTTCCAAGGTGTTTTTGCAAATGAAAAAGTAAACAATATGCCTGCTTCTTGAAACTCTTTCCATTGTTTACGGTTGTAGCGCTTTTCAGCAATTTTAGTAGCTTCTATTTTATTATCATAATAGCGGGTGATACCTGAACCCCAATAATATGGATTAGGGAAATAAATAGAATAATAAGTATCGTATGTTTTAACAATTGGCGAATGAATATTCCTTCCACAGTAATCAAAAAGGTAAAGTTCACCATTTTCAAATGAAGATAATTCTAATTCATCTTGTAAACGAACAAGAATAATGTCGTGCTGAGTAGCGCTATATTTTTTATTTACATCAGCTTCGCTCCTATGACTCATCAATATAAATTTATCTTCACCTTTTTCAAGAGCAATCCCTTCTATGTAATCTGCTTTTTTAGTTGGTCTTAAAATATAGCCTTCCTGCAGTAATTCTAGTAAAGGTTTTGTAAATCGTTCATTTACTTGTGTTGGCGATAGTTCCATAATTTACCTCTTGTTGTTGTTTTATTTTATATATTTATTATATAACTTTATTTATATTTTGTCAAGAGTTTTGCTATATGATGTTGAATTTTTCTTAACTCCGAAAGTTAAAAAATATAATCACCATTACAAGATATATAAACTCAAATAGTTAGACCATTCCCGAACATCTACCCCACTATTTTCGGGTAAATATCCCTCTTTATAAGCATCGTTTTCAAAATCTTTTTGATATTGCAGTAAGCCTTTAACTACTGCATCCGCTTTCTTAGAAAACAAGCTCACTTTCCATATATTAGGGCTTTGATAATGGTAGAAAGCACTATCCCAATCAGTGTAATACATATCGTATAACCAATCAATAAAACTTTCCTGAACAAATACAGATGAGGGTGAGATGCTATTTAAAACTTCGTTACTAAACTCAATCAATTTACTATCAATTAAATCAGAAATATAATCATATTGAAGAATAGCGAGAGCATATTTCATATTAATAATCCTTTTCTATTATTCTTAACAAGTGGCGCGTGCTTATTCCATATAAATAAGTCAAAACATATCGTTTTGACTTATTATTTTCGTCTGGTATCTCCACCACGGACAATTCCCCATGAAAAAAGAAAACTAACCAAAAGTAAACCCAAAATAATTGCTAAAATCATAACTTTTCTCCTATTCTTTCACTAGAACACGGTGAACTCCGTGAAATTCAAAAAACTCTTTATGTACTGCTTCTAATTCTTCCGCTAAATGGTTCGTCACTTTTGTAGCCTTTTTATGGCTTTCAGATGAATAAATCGTGACACGCTTACTGCGACCGTCATAAACAACAGGTTCGCCGTATTTTGAGTAAAATTGATACAATTCAGTCTTTACTCTCCTTTTTCCTGTCAATACTTCTCTAGTGATAGTACAGTCTTTAAGTGTGTAATGAACGAAAAACTTTCTATCCGCTTTTTCTACAAAATCATGATCTTGCAACCAATTAATACGCTTTACCATAGTCGAACTAGGTGCAAACTGTGTTGTGCCATCAAGATGACCCTGAGCAAAATTTAACACTCTATTTTCTAGGTCTTCCATTGTTTTAAAAGTTTCTGTGTCTGTTATTGTTTCTCTACGTCCGTGACTATCATAAGAGTTGCTAGAAACAGCCGTGTAACTAAGCGTTAGCGCTTTACAGTCAATAACAAAACGCCTCATTGTGTGATAACCCATAATGTAACTCCTTGTAAGGCTTGTTTTTTGTTGTTGCTTTGCCTTATTTATAGTTTTATTATATACCTTGTTTTTATTTTTGTCAAGAGTTTTGTTAAAAATATTTAAAAAAAGAAGCTTAAATAGCTTCTAAATAAATATATTATTTTGTAAAAATCAGTCGTGCTTTTAAAAGCAGTTCATCTAAAAACTCATCTTCGACTGTTTCAACATACCGAAAGCCACGTTCGTTATAATCAACGGTAATTAGTTGATCTAATAATACTTTTCCCGTTGTGCTTTCTACACCCCTAACAGGGATATAAAGCGGGAACTCTCTTTCTGTGTTGCTGATAGGTGCAAAGATAGCTATATTAGAATATCTGTCAACAATTGGGTTACTCAGCAAAATATACGGTCTATACCCCTTTTGTTCATGCCCCTGCCTAGGGTCTAGGTTCATTTTGATAATAGATCCTTGCTCTAATCTCACCATTTTTCATCTCCTACTGAAATAGGGATAACTGGTCTAACCGCAACAGACTCACCGTTATAGTCTTTAAAAAGCTCTTCTAATGTTGTTGGTTCTGTTGCCTTCTTCAAAGTGAGCTTTCCTTTTGTAATACTAAATTCTAGCTTGTCATCAGCGGTAATGTCAAGTTGGTTCGCAACTGATTGTGGCAGTCTAATACCAAGACTATTGCCCCATTTACTTACAATAATACTCATATTTCAAGCTCCTTCCGATTTTGTATATACATTGTATATCATTATCCAAAAAGTATCAATCAGAAACACTTATAATTAAGCGCGTGGATAGGTGACTTTTAAAGCGTTATTTCTGAAGTGATTTTTTGTGCTTTAAATACTTAATACCAATAACTAACATGACACCAAGCGAGTAAACACTAAGTACGACAACACCAAGCATTGTTGAAGATAGTAAGTGAGTAACTTCCACAACTAGATAATAAACCGTTGAAGTCAATAAAGCAACAGTTGCAATAGCAAAGAAAGCTTTTTTAGTCCCCAATTCTTTTTCAGCGGTATCAATCACTACGATAAGTAGAAAGAAAGCTAGTAAACAATAAATTGAAGTTTGTAAGTCATTCATAAAATTTGTATTAATTGCTAATGTCATAATCTTGTCCTCTTTTCATATTTTGTTATTAATTTTTATTTCTCACTGAATTTAGTTCTTCTTCAAGAGCTTCTTTCAGCGACACTCTAAAGTCTTCTTTATCTTCCCTAGGATCACAATTAAGTAGAACCCCACCTGAACAAGTATCTCCATAATCAAAAGTATAACTGTCACCACAAGGAATGATGAAAAAGCCTTCATAATCTAAGCTCCTATTATAATCAAAACCTGTTTGTAAAAAGTGTTCCTCTAAAAATTCTGATGTAGCATGCTCTTTTTCTACAATGTCATCAATTTCATCTAAGGCTTTTAGTAATATTTCTTCTGTAATTTTATCCGTCATAGTCGAACCTCTATAAAGCAAACTTATTTAATCCTATAAACCGAATTTTCGGTTAAGTTTCATTTTTTCGATATAATCACCAAAATAATAGGTACGTTTAAAATCTACATCTTTTGGTAACTCTGAACGCTTTACTGGTTTACCAAGCGTTAGCATAAGTTCAATAGCTTTCTGAATATGTTCATCTGAATAGTTACGACTATCAACCTGAACTCCGTCAAGAACATCTCCATAAACACCATAGAAATGACCTTCTTTGTCGTCATCAAAACCATAAATATCCATAATGTTTCCAGTATCTCTATTACAGTAAACCTCACCAGATTCATTTACGATAGCAAAGTTAGCTTCTTGATTTTTGATTGTTTCTAGTAGTTCTTGTGCATTCATTTGGATAACCTCATTGTGTCACTTGCGCGTGACTCACTTTCATATTTTATATCTATATTATATACTATGATTTTATTTTTGTCAAGAGTTTTGTAAACATTTTTAAATTTTTTGCTTTTTTGGATAGTTCTATTGTAATTATATTGTGGTTATATTGTTATTGCAATATTTTTTATTATTTCTAGTGTCTTTCTAGCTCATCACTATATTATTTCCACGCACTTTTTGATATATGTTTTTTGAGCGTTTTTAAGCCCTTATTTGCGCGTGTTTTTAAAAGACAGTTATTTATTCATCTCATATTAAAAAATTAATTCTAGGGGTGTTTTTGTGGCTCTGTGTTGATTGTGCGTTGTTGCTAAACAAAAAAACTAGGATAACCTAGTTTTTTATCTACTTTTATTCCCAATAGTATTTTGATAATTGGTGCTCAGTCATTTCAATTCTAAACCCAAACTTTTTCAGTTCTGCTTCAGCGGAAGCAAAATGCAAGGGAACATCTTTCTTTATTAGATTTTGTCGTACCCATTGAACAATCTCTTCATATGTTCCCTCAACGATAAGATCAGATTCAAGATAAACTTTTACAAAATTAAACTCTGCTACTTCTGTTGGGTAGTAGCGCGTGAAGATACCGCTTTTAAATAACGCTTTTGGTGTACACAAGACCCTATGATCTAATTCAGAACTATAAACAGCCAACTCCTCGCCAGTCTTTTCATGTTCAGCAATAGCTACCAAGCGATACACGGCACTAGTTGAAACATTTTGATATAACTTACCTTCCTTTAATTCATCTTCTGACAACGGTTTCCCCTTAATATCATTCATTCCTTGTTCAGAATATAACCAAAGTAACTTAACTCCTATAATTTTACGACTTGGTTTTATTCTTTTTTTCGTTATCCAAAAGTTCGTTCCAATTGCATTATTAATTTGATTGATACTTGGTTCTAAATATCTACGATTGATATAATTAAAATCATCTGAGTTATCGCCCTGAACCTTAAATAGACTAGCCAATTCCTGTAAATCAAGTTCTTTTTCAGTCTCACCTCTCTGGTTTAACAAAGAAATCACTTCATAAAGAAGCCACCCTTTTTTTCCTAAACTAGATAAAGTTTCTAGGTCATACTGAAAAGTGCTACTTGATTCACCCAAAATATTTTTAACCTTTTCGTCTAGTCTCCATTCAATACGGACAAATCCTAGATCATATTCTACCTTTTCAATAAGTCTCGAAGAACTATAATAACTACTATCAATATATTCTGACAAAATAAAATTATTTGTGTCTTTTAAATGAACCGCTGCAAGACCTGCTAAATCTTCAACAAGAGTTTCCTTATTATAGTTGTTTCTTTCTAAATGGAACTTCTTCAAAAAGTCCCTAAACCTAAATTCAGAAACATATTTCCCTTCTTGGAGTGTTTCTAAAGCATATGAAAGTAATTGCATTTGCTTAATATTTAAGTCTTGCTCGATATTTGCCATTAATAGCAAACTACTTTTTACTGATTTTACTGGTTCACTTGATTCTTTTTCCACGCGCGTGTTCCTTTCTAAATTATATCATCAAGCCTTTAGTTCTTTTTGTGTTAAGATACGCCCATGCTCTAAGATATTATCAATCATCCAGTCATACCCTAAAAAGCCCTCTGAACGTTTTAGAATATCCGCAAAATCACTCGCACGTCCAACCGTAACAGTTACTTTAGCCGTCCACCCATCTTCAAAATTATGAATAAAGGTTGTTTGCTCACCGATTTTCATTGATATTCCTTTTGAAGCTAAAAACTCTTCTTGCTCTTTATAAATCTTTTTAGATTTTGCATAGACACGACCTTCACCTGCCCATTTTCTATCCCATGAACCAATATTAGTATGTCCATATTCAAATAATAGTGTCCTCATAGAATTTCTCCTTTACTTTCAATAAGTTTCTTTAGAGAGACCGTTTTAAATTGCTGTTGTTCTTCATTCCAAACATTTATTAAAGAGTCCCCTTTTCTAGCTAGTCGCCATTCCAAGTTACCTATACGACTAATAAGATCAGGGGGATATACTGTAAAACCGCCATAATCTTCATCTTTTATCCGATATACGGCTTTAGCATATTTTACGACCTCATCCTCATTAGTTGCCCCTACTCCCGATAATAAAATAGGGTTTGTTTTATATAAACCCTTTAAAGTATTGATATAGTCAATTTCAGTTATCCCCCAAAAATACGTATTACAATCAGGTTGACTTATTTTTGCTTCTCCTATAGCATTTACATACTCATCCCAAATATCCCAAACAGTTTCTTTCAAAAATGGGGCAGAAACATAATCATCCAGTTCTTCATCATAAGGATACTCAATGAAATATTCATAATCAGCTACAGTTGTTGCTGTAATAAAGAATTTACCATAATCATTATTTTGTAAAGCTATTTCAAAAAGCTCTAATCTAGTTGAATTAATAGGTTCTACTTCTCTAAGGTGAGTTCTTTTTAGCAACTCGACCATCTCTGATAAATGCTCTTTTGTAAAATAATATCCGTCAAACGATGATAGAAGCATAAAGTATTCTTCATTTGACAACATTTTAGGCGTTAACTTCCAACAATGCCTTTCTGAAAAAGATAATTTTTCATTTGGAAAATACTTATTATCTAAGTAATCCCAAATGGGTAAACACGCAGCCATTCCATTCGTCTTATGATAAATTTCATGAATCGTATTTGTTGAATCCACTCCGTATAAAATCGTTTTTCCCATTTTTCTTCTTCCTTCTAGTTAAATTATTCATTTTGTCTGTAACATTAGGACTACAAATAAAATTAGTATTCCTAAACCACTAACTGACTCTTTTAACAAGATGATTAAAATTACAAGTATCAAAAATATTTATATCTTTCTTTTTAAGTTCAATTTTCATTTCTGTTCTCCACCGTACGCTCATATCTTATAAAGCATAATTTCCCTCAATGTCCTTTAGTGTGAATATAACATACAGCTGCTTGAATAGCTAAACATAGCAAGTAGAAAATAAGCAATATTCCAGATACATTATTATGTACTCCTGTAATGATTTTATATAATTCGTACCCTGCAGAAATAAGAAAAATAGCGGACGTTACCAAAAGCCAACCAATTGCCCAAATAAATTTTACATTTTCTTTTAGTAGTTCATAAAAGCATTTTCTAATCAAAATAACATTCAAAAATACGGCAATTAATACCAACCAATAATTAATATTCATTATCTATCTCCCTAATTTTCTTCTACCTTTTGAAAATACATATTTACTATCATTGGTACATATGTAGTATCATCATATAAAACCGTGTCAGAAGAAGCAAGTTCATATCCTTTTTGTGCCATAGTCTGCATAACAGTCACTTGTTCATCGTTTGATGCCCGTTTTATTTCAACAATAACGCTTTTTTTATCCTCACTATATGTATAATTGATTGCTTCATTCTCATATACTATTTCTGTATCGCTCGTATCCAGTGTATCAGAAACTCGACTACAACCAGTTAATAAGATAACTGAGAAGAATAATACTAATGACTTTTTCATATTTTTTATTTTCTCCTTTCGCTAAAAAAATAATATAAAAATTAATACTGTAATAATAGTCGGCAAAATCAAAAATGAAACAAAGTTAAACAATCTATATAACACAGGCGGTTTTTGCATGATTTCAGGCGTATCGTCTTCAGAAGTCTTACGATAAATTATATGCTCTTTCCCTAACCACTTAACTTTGGTCTCATAACCAAAAGTATTTTCAATTTTGGGTGTATTTTTCATCATTTTTTCCTCTTTCTCAAAAACCATAAAACTCCAAGCAATACATAACTAAGAATAAGTTGTTTTAGATTAAGTTTTAAAACAGTTCCTGTAATTGCTACGATTATACAAACAATAAATAACGCCATACTTACCACTTTCGCAATTCATTATCAGGAATTTGAGGGTAGTGTTCTGAAATATACACTTTAATAATGGCTTTTCCTAATTTTTTGATAAAGTTAGTAACACTGCGTAATACCAAACCTACCATGACTACTATGATATACCCAAATCCTGCAGCAGCTATAATTTCTCCCAAATACATTTATTCTTCCTTTCACTATCGCCTAATCAGTAAGTTTCACGTTGCGCGTGCTTACCTCTAGTTTAACATATCTTTTGACTTATCGTTCAGTAACCAATTCAATCACTTCATCAGCTACCCAGTTATCTGAATAGTCTTGTTTTAAAAGTTCAACCAATTGTTCTGCTTCGTTGTCGTCTAATTGTTCCACTTTATTGACAACCTCATCCCAAACATCAATAAAACTATCTTTTGAACCTTCACTGACACCTTCAGCTTTTTCTACTAAATCAACAATTTCATAAATTTTTTCTTCCATCATTTTAGTTCTCCGTTCTTGCTTTGTTATTTATATTTTAATTATATACAATTTTATTTATTTTGTCAAGAGTTTTGTTGTAAATATTTTAAAAAACACCCAGGTTTTATAAACCTAGGTGTCCAAAAAGAATAAATTAATTAAATATCCGTAATTTTAACGAATGGGTTGCCTAAACCACTAACATCAACACTCTGTGTACTTTGTTCGCTCCAAAGTGAAGCAATCGGATACCAACCGTTATTAGCTGAATTATATGGATCTGAAACATAAGTATTTCCATTTGAGTAACCTTTTAGAACAATTTCATGGCTTGTACCATAGCCCCAAGGTGAGAACTTATCTTGTTGAACGGCTGCCACCACATAATGTCCTTCTTGTAATGCTGAACTTAATGCTGATGACGAATTAAGAACAGTTGGTGTTAAGCCCCATTGACGAGAGGCAACCAATATACCATTTCCTGTTGTTCCTTCTGTACCTCGGTTAAATTCAACCGTATTATTGTAAAGGTAACTTGCTACTGTAGTTGGTAACACTTCAGTATTGGTTAATGCTGAAAAGACCATAGCAAGACTTGTTGGCACACAACCAGTTGAAGCCATTGTATAATAGCCATAGCGTGTATTTGCCCAACGTCCATCACGTTGATTGTAATAAGGGTTACTATAATTGGTTTGTTTAACGGTGAAATCTGTTGAGGTTAAGAAATACATTTTACCGTTATCAGATTGGTAAACATGAACATGATATGTTCCTGTTCCAGAATGATTTGTCACATTAATCAGACCTGTTGCGGTTGTTCCTGATGTTGTCGCATCATACCAGATAATATCATCTTGACCGTTAACATCAGACCAGACCGCATATTTAACCGTTCCACTTGAGTAAACGCCTGAAACAGTCACACCATAAACACCAGTACCTTTATAGCTTGTTGACACACTAGCTGTTGTTTGTGTCTTATTTAAAGCGTATTGACCGAGATTGTAGCCAACAGTTTCGCCGTCTTTGGTTTTAACATACACATGGATAGTATAGTTTCCTGAGACATTATGATGATATTTTTCATCGACCGTAATAACAATTTTACCATTTGAGACACTTGAACTTGTGTACCAATGGATATTTTCTTGGTTTGACTCAGACCATGCCGCAACTGACACACTAGCAATGTCTTTAGATGTCTCTGTTTCTGCAATAACAACTTGCAAGGTTCCATTAGCTGCGTTTTGGTTTTGAACCGTTGCAGTTGGATTAGTAAGGCTTTGGTTAAAGGTTAAATCAATACCATCTGATCCTGATAAAGCCACAAATGAATGTGTTACTTCGCTCGTACCATAGACATGAACATTATAATGTCCTGATTCAAAATTATGGTTTTTAGCATAGAAAGTATAAGTATAACTTCCGTCTGACTGTTTAGTAGCTTTATACCATTTCAAATCATCTTGATTATTCTTACTTGTCCATGTTGGCAATTGAATATCATGGATATAAACAGGGACATCGGTTACCGTTACTTTAGCTGAGGTATCACTCACTTTAGTAATACTTACCTTAACTTCTGGTTTTGGAACGTTGATACTTGTTGCGCTGATACAAGTCATTTGTCCTTTAATGACGGCATAAGTATGGATTAGGTAAGTGCCATAATCACCTGTATAAGTAGCAGTTGTTTTACCTCTATTATCGACTTTATACCATTTGAGGTCGTCTTGGTCGTTTGTTGCAGACCAAACCGCATGATAGACCGTTAAGTTTGTGCTAACATCACTTGGCATAGTGATGTTGATACCAGTTTCGCCAAGATTTGCACTAACAGCGACATCTCCAAATTTATAATCAGCAGTGAAGCGCGTGCCTAATAGTCCCGTTAAGCTATTAGTTACATGGCTATTGCCGTACACATGAACGTTGTAAGTTCCTGCTTCTAAATTATGAGTGGCTTCACTAAAGATAACATAATAAGAGCCATCAGCGGCTTTTGTTGCCTTATACCACTGAATATCATCTTGTCCGTTTGCTTCTGTCCACGTTGGGACTTGAATGCTATCAATATAAACTGGGACATCTGTGACGGTTACCTTATAAGTTGTGGCACTTTCTTTAGTGATGGTTGCCTTAACAGTTGGTGTTGGAACATTAATTGATGTTGCGCTCAAACAAACCATTTGACCGTTAATAACGCCGTAAGTATGAATGAGGTACGTGCCATAATCACCAGTATATTTAGCCGTTAATTGACCGTTCGAGGGAACTTGGTACCAAACAATATCGTCTTGATCGTTTTTAGCAGACCAGACCGCATGATAAACCGTCATTCCTTGGCTAACATCACTTGGCATAGTGATATTGATACCATTTTGACCGAGACTAGCTGATACTGCAACGTCTCCAAACTCATAGTCGCCTTGGAAACTTGTTCCTAACAACCCTGTTAGAGAATTGGTAACCGCACTTGTTCCGTAAACATGGACATTGTACTTACCACTTTCAAGGTTATGTTCGGCAACGCTGATAGTCGCTGAATACGTTGTTGTTGAGTCCTTGGTTGTCTTGTACCAGATAATATCATCTTGCCCCTTATTTTCCGTCCAAGTTGGCAAGGTTACACTAGTGATATAAACTGGTACGTCTGTAACAGTTACTTTATAAGTTGTGGCATTCGCCTTTGTAATTGTTACCTTAGCACTCGGTTTTGAAACATCAATTGATGTTCCGTTTAAACCAGTCATCTTCCCGTTAATATTTTGGTAAGTATGAACATAGTATTTACCGTATGAACCAGTATATTTAGCAGTTGCTTTTCCGTTACTATCAGCAGTGTACCAAATCAAATCATCTTGACCGTTAACATCAGACCAAACCGCAAACATGATTTTAGCGCCGTTTGCAATGGCTTGATTGTATTGCAAGCTAAATCCACTACTTGTAAGACTAACACTTGTCACTTCATCTGTTGCACTTCCAGTTGCTCCACGCTCAACAGTTGCATTGTCTTCTGATTCTTCAACGGTTGCTTGTTGCTCATTAGTTTGTTCAGAATATTGTGTATCAGCTGTTTTATCTTCTGTTTGGTCTGTTACTTCACTATCAGATATTTCTGTATCTGTAGTCGTTTGTGAGCTTTCTGCGCTTTCTGTATCCGATGAACTTGTTTCTAATGCTTCAGAATCGGTGCTATTATCGGATACTTCTTGTTTCTGAACATCAGCTTGGTTATCTTCAGAAACCGTTTTTTGTTCATCATTAACCGTGACAGTTTCTTCACTAACAACAGCCTCTGTTTCAGTAGCAACTTCATTATTTTCAGCTTCTGTGCCAGATGAATCAGTTACTAATTCAGTTGTGGCATCATTTTCAACAGTTACCGTTGTTTCATCTGCGCTAACGCTTGCTGTTCCTAAAGTAGCAATCAATGCACCTGATAGTAACAATGTTCCAATAGCTCCATAAGCTTTCGACTTTTTAATTGTCCCATGACCTTTTAGTTTCATGAACACTCCTCTTTCATCATTCTTTCTAAATATTATTGTAAATTCATAGTAAACGCTTCAATCTAAAGAAAATAAAAAGACTGCACAATGTCTTTTTAATAGGTTATGCAGTCTTTAAAAATTGATAATTAGTCCTCTTTGCGTTTACGAACACCAAGGATACCAAAGACAAACATTAGTACACCAATAAGTGATGCCATAATATTGAGTGGTGTTGTTTCGTCACCTGTCAATGGAAGAACACTAGATTGAACAACTGGAACATCTTCAACTGGTGTTTCAGGCGTTTCTGGAACTTCTGGATCTGGCGTGTAAGTCACAACTTCTGTTTGGTAATCAACACCATTGATTGTATTGATAAGAATGTTATGAACTTCACCTGATGCAATACGTTCAGCTTCAAGCCAAGCGTTAACATCAAAAGTACCAACAATACCAAGTGATTGTAAGAAATCACTATCAACAACTAATTTCCAAACTCCTGCTTCTTCATCCCAAGTCACTTTAACGATAGAGTTAACAAACTCTTCATTTGTATCTTGGTTAAACGTGAAGTAGAAAGCGTACTCTGTTCCTTCTGGAATAACGTCACCTGCTTTAATAACTGTTCCTGAAATAGAACCATCCGCGTTAACAGTGTAATCAGTAATCACATCATAAGCAAGTGTCAAATCTTCACTAGCAACATATTTTGTACCAATAATTTCACCGTGATAGTTACCAGTATAACGGTCATGAACAGTATCCATAATATCTGTTAAATCATATTGCCACAATGTGTCATGATGTTCAGGAATTTCGATACCATCAAGAAGATAATTGATAACTTCACCAAGACCAACCGTTTGATTATCAAGGACGGTATTTGTACCATCTGTACTAATCGCATGTTTCTCTGGTGAGACATCTGGAACTTGAACCGTTACAAGATTTGATTGATAAGCATTTCCGAAGTCAATTTGATAGAAATCATTAGGAACAACAGTGCCTGCATCTGCTGTGAGGTAGGCAGGAAGGTCAATGGTAATGTTCTTACCTGCCTTAACATAGTTTGTATAAAAACTTGCAGGGTCTTTAGCTACCCAAAGATAGAACTCACCAACTGGTGATAAACCTGATTGCTCCAAAATAGCTTGAACTTCGTCTGAAATTGTTTCACCTGCAAGAACATGATACATCGTAAAGAGGTCATTCAACTTATTGACAGCAGTTGTTTCTTCGCTATCGTTATCACCTGTATGATTAGTTGATACGCCGCCTGCTTCTGTAACATCTGCAATGTCAGTAGAAAGCGTTGTTGTTTCACCATTATCATCAGTCAAACGAATCACAATACCATCTTCGTTAACAGTAAACATGCCGTCTTCAACGTCATCTAAGATAGCAAACCCTTTAGAAATAGCATCTGTTGAAGCTGTTACTTCTGTATAAGGTGTGTAATCAGTATTGAGGTGGAAAACAACGTTTTTATCGAAAGTTGTTGACCCATCAATGTCGTTACCATAAGTATCTGTGATTTCCTTCGTTGGTTGAGGTGCTTCTGGCGTTGGTGTTTTTACTGTATTTGAATAAACTTGATAAAGGTTGTCATTAACAAGCACTTTATAAGTGTTATCGTAATAAGCGGCATCATACGCAGGCGCCCAATCAACCGTTGGCACAACTAATTTTTCACCTGTATAAGTTGTTTTATAAGTGAACGTTTCTGTTGCAGCATCGTAGCTGACTTCCCAACCATTCGCAACTGCTGTAGCAATATTGTCATCAACGTTGTAGTATTCCCCTGCTTCGAGTGGATCGATAATCGTAACGGTATCACCAACGTTAAGGTTAGCATAGATATTTGAAATATCAAGTGTATCTGTTAAGACATCGCCTTTAACAGCAGCCTTACCATCCATATCAACACCATCACTATTCGCACGGTCTTTTTCAACGACTGGACTGTAATTCAATTGATAATCATAGTAACTTGCCTTAACAGTTTGATTTGTTGTATCTGACAAACTTGTCAATTCCAAAGTTGGTTTTTCTGGATTGACAGCCGTTACCAAGTTTGCCGTCACTTCAGGTGGATTTACTGGATCTGGAACTTTATTTGTATTCGTAAAGCTGATGACAGCTTGACCGTGTGTATTATAAATCCAGTTGTCATCAATATTTAAGAAACCAACATTTGCTAACGTATCACCAACAGAAACACCATGCTCATAGTTTAATGTCGTTGAACGATTAATGGTATCAGTAAATGAACTGTTACCTGTGTGTGCAGTACTATAAATTTCAGTTCCACCAAGTGTATAAACGTGGAAATTAAGATTTTGATTGACTGCATAGTTAGGACGATAGGCTGTATAAGTGTAAGTGTAAAGTTCTACACTATCCAAATACACTGTAATATTACCGTTACCTTGAGATTCTACACGGTAATTAAGCTTACCTGTAAGGGTTCCAGTGCCAAGTGTGCCATAAGTGTCATTTAACCCATCATTCATATCGTGAGTGAAAGTAAACGTACCATCAGCGTTGATTGTACCATTCATGAATGAATTACCATAGGTCAAATTGTCAACGTCTTGTGTATAGACACCTGCTGAAATAGATACATTAGTACCATTGTTAAATGCAGCTAAATCAGCAGCATATTGTGCCAAAAGCGCATCAACAGCAGCTTTTTCACTGTTTGCTTGGGCGATAGCAGCATCATTTTGTGCTTGCAAAGCTTCAACTTCTGCAACAGAATTAACGACTTGACTTGATGTTGTTACCGTAACACCTTTATTCTTCAATTCGTTAGCCGCTGCTTCAACCGCTGCATTTAGCTCTTCTGCTTTTGAAACAGTGGCATCATAGTTAGCTTTAGCTTCGACATATTCAGCAACTGCTTCTTTGTTATCAGCTAAGGTTTGTTCAGCTTTTGTTTTAGCTTCGTTATTGGCGCTAGCTGTACCGTCAGTAGCTGTTGATGAATCATTTGTCACTGTTACAGTTGTTTCTGAACCGTAAGTGTCTTTAGCATTATTAACATAATCGTTATTAGCATCAATAGCAGCTTGCGCATCTGCATACGCTGTATTATTAGCGGTTTGTGTTGCTGTCGCTTGTTCTAGCGTTTCAACTTGTTTTTCTTGGTCGTTAGCAATTTCTGATTTTGTATTATTTAGTTCATCAGTTGTTGTATCTGTACCATAATCTTTATCAGATTCTTTTGTCACGTCAACACCGACATTGCTAGCTTCTGTCGCCGCATTTTCAACGCTGCTATTGTCAATATCAACCGATAATGTACCTTGTGATGTTCCTGCTTGTTCTGCATAAGCGTTATTATCATTAGTGCTTTCAGGTTGACTAGCAACAACTTGTGTTGTTGTATCATCTGTTGAAGTTGTTACTTCATCCGCTGATACATTATGTGTAGCTACCGCAACTGACATTCCAAGAGCAAGTACTCCGACTGCTCCATAACCTTTTAATTTACGAATACTTCCGTAACCCTTTGATTCTTGTGTTTTTTTCATCTCTTAAATAAACTCTTTTCTGATTTTTTCTGTTTTAGCTTTGCTAATTATAAAGGTGGTATTTATAATTAGTGCAGTTTTAATTATTTAGTAAAAAATTGTTTCAAGTTTTTGCGTTTTAAGAACGCTACGCCTGCAAGCAATGCAGCACCAATACCACTCATAGCTGCTTCTGCAAGGACTTCGTTACCAGTTTCTGGAAGAGTAACTTTTGAGCCATCTTCTGTAGTAACAGTAATAGTCTTGTCACTATTAGTTGTTGCGCCAACAGTTTCAGGGGCTACATACTCACCAGTTGATAGCAATAATTGACCGTTCGATGTGCTAACGATTGTTACACCGTTTGTATAAACTGGATTTGATGTTGTTACGTCTTGAACCACTTGTCCTGTAACAGTTGATGTTGTACCAACTTGACTAGCACCTGCATTGTTTGCTGTTTCTGAACTAATATTAGGGTTATTAGTTGGAACTGATTTATCAGGTGTTACTGTAGCTGTACCGCCATCAGTTGTTGGAACAGTGTGATCTGTATTTACGCCACCTGCATCATTAACATCTGGAACAGATGGGGTAGTTTCGCCAGTTTCTGTAGATGAGCTAGAACCTGTGTCACTACCTGTGGAACTACTATCACCAGCTTCTGATGAGCTAGAAGAGCTAGAATCACCGTCTGATGGTGTCACATCAACAATAACATCTGTTGAACTAGAGTCTGTTCCGCCTTCTGAAGGAGTAACTGGAGTTACAACATCAGTAGATGATGAACTTGTTCCTGAATTAGGTGTTTCAACAACTGAAATAACATCTGATGATGTTTCATCAGCTGAGATAGTTTGACTTGTTGCTAGTGCTACTGTTGTCAATGCAGCAGAACACAATAATAAAGATTTCATTTTTTGAGCGCGTTCCATTCGTGCCCTCCTTGTTGTTATTTTTTGTCAATCTAGTTTAAAGACATAAATTGTATTGGTCGAATATCAATAGAGTTGATTAATATGTTTACTAACCCACTCCAAAAGTTCCTGATCGTTTGTTGGAAAAACTCCCTTTTTAGAAATAAAGCGCATATTAAAACAGTCAACACCGCATTCTAATGTCACTTCGATAAAAGGCTTCGCAGGACGACCAGTAGAAGTTACAAACCAACTAACTTTAGCAGATACATTAGGTGTTTCAGATGATAGCCATTGTTTTAAAATAGCTTTCTTATCTGTACTAAACATTTTCAATAACTTAGCGTTGTCGCCACGTTCTTGAATACGCCTAATGATAATTTGCTCATAGCCAGTAAAAACTTCATCCAATATTGCAAAGACTTTTTGTGCTTTAAAATTTTTCAGCATAACGCGTTCAAATTTTAACTTAGACCAAGAAGCATCCGTCATCCGTAAAGATTCTTCCTTAGTGTAGAAATCTTTAGCATGATAATAGTAATTTGCTACTTGTTCCAAAATTAAGTCTTTGACTTCTGTCGTTAATTCAATCGCCTTTACTCCTTTCTCCCTTAAATGTAACTTAATTATATCAGATTATTATATATTTGTAAACTATTTTTTAAGAAAAAGTTTTATTTTTCAAAAGATTTTTTCTACAAAAAAAGAAGCTGAGAACTTGTCCCAACTTCTGCCATTAACATATTTATTTTGAGTTGTCGTCATATATTTGTTTTATATCTTTTAGCAGTTCTTTATAGTTATCTAATAATTCTGTTTTCTCATCCGAATTAGCCAAATAGTCATCTGCCAAAGTATAATAAAGATAAAGATAACCATATTTTTCCGCTACATCATCTGTATCAACTTTTTCTCCATCATCAAGCGCGCTTTGATATTTATATTTAACTGAGTTATATTTTTTTAATACATCTTCCAAGAAGTCATAGCGCGCTTTCTCTGCCTCGTCATGGTTATCCTCTTTTTTTATATCATTACCATTAAAATAAGTTCTAACAACATATGATGAATCAATATCATCATATGTTTTAGCTTGTTTTGTTCCTAAATGATCAGGTAAAGTTGATGTAGAATTGCTACATCCCACTACTAAAAATAGCGATACTACTGATAACACAAAAATTGCAATTTTTTTCATAATATTCCCTTTTCTAGCACAATAGGTTAATATAGCAACTCTACTAAGAGCAGCTATTTTCTAAAGTGACTGTTGATTAAGTTGTTGTTTCATTTTGTAACTCCGTTTAGTGTTTTTGTTGTTTATTATATTTTAGCATTAAATTCCAAATTGAGCCGAAACTGTATTGCTAGACATATCCGCAGGTCGTCTAACTTGAAATTTTGCGCTGTTATGTGTTGCTGTTGAATTAAGAGCGTTACGTACATTGCTAGGAAGTTTTCCTTTTTTAGATACCAATTCTTCGTATTTATCTAACTCTTCGTTGTTCATCATGCCCAGAATAGTAACATCAAAGTCAGCTTCTATATCATTGTATAGCGTTCCACGAGCATTAAATACATCCATTCGTGGATATTTTGACTTAGCAATTGTTTCACCTTTGATAGCTTCTGAACCGACTTTATCAAATACATAAATAAATCGAATATCTCGGCTTCGTGCATACTCCATGTATTTATTTTCGATAAATTCCCATGTTTCAACAGTAAGTCTATCCATTCCGTGAATGACAACAATATCATTTGCTTTAGCGCTTGCAAGTACGTATGGAAAAACATTTAGAAATTGTGATTCAAGATGTTCTTGCTCACTACGCAATCGACTTAAATCATAGTAATGTTGTAACTTATCACGATTAGCACGGTTTGGAAGAACTGTATGCTCCATATAAATTTCTGGATGTGCGTTAAGAGCAACTTCCAAAGTCTTAAATACATCTTGTACTTCATCTTTTTCTTTTTCTGTTGAAGTTCCATCACTAACTTTACTTAAAAAGTTAGTGATTTTTTTTGTGAAGTCTCCAAGTGTTTCCACTCCACGATGATCTTCCAAATTTAGGAAACGTGCCATGTACCCTTGACCTTTTTTACCTGCATCTTTATCCCACAATCCATTTTCAACATAGAATTGTTGCAGTGCTTTTTCAAGAGTTGCCATTGCTCCTTTACTGAGTTCTCGCCCTGATAAAAGGTAAAAAATACGCGTAAGAGTTGCTGTTTTTTGTGCGTAAATCGTCGCTGCTTGACTAACTTCTCCAAAACCTTCAACTAAGTTTAAACCGCCATAGCTTGCATCATGATACTCAACATCTGGTAAAAAATATTTTGCAGGTACAACATATTTTCGTTCTCCCTTTTGCAAAGATTGATAATAATCAAAACCATTTAAAATGATATGAAATGTTTGCCTTGGTTCTGGTACAACTGTCATAGCTTGATTTGCAGTTAATTGCGCCCATGCAGATGGTGCACTGAAATCACGGAATTTATAACCTCGAACTGTTGCCGAAGGTGAGGCAGCAATTAACATTTGCCCTTTTAATTTTTGATTTTCACGGTCAAAACTCTTATCCAAATCCATCATGGCAACACCGTTAGTATATGAATCTGCAATACGTCCAATTCCCCAGCCTGTTCGGTCTGCAATTCCTTTACGGATCATGTGATCTGTCCCTGCAAACGTGCGTGTTGTCCATGTGAAGTTAAACCGCGAGCTTTTTGGCGGTTCAAACAAATCTTTAAATCCTTGTTCTTGCTTACCACCAACAGAAGTCAACTGTAAACCATTGATTCTACGGTCATAATAGCGCTGCAATCTTGTCATTTGTTGGCTGATTTTATCTGGATCATCTGCCGTAATCAATAAATGTAAATCGCTATCGACAATGCGTTCTTTTTCATCCAACATACTTTTTACATCTTCAATATCCTGAATATTAGCTATTTTAGTTGCTTTTTCTTTTTGTGAAGAAAATCGGGTATCTCCATTACTGCGAACCGCTTGAAGCAAATCGTTCAAGTCTTTTTCTTGCAATTGCCGTTCATCTTTTTCTTGAATAATCATATCACTGCTAACAAGATAGCCTTTAACACCTTCTATATCAATGTTAGGAAGGACATTGACAAACCAAGCAAATTCTTCATCATTATTCATTCCATTCAAATTGACAATATCAACGAGCGATCCATAGCGTTCACCAAGTTGGATGTAGGAGGGTGTAAATTTATATTTAATTAGCGGTGTATCAAAACTAGGGACTTTACTCATTTCTTTTTGGCGTTCAGATTCCGCTTTTTGCTCTGCTCGTTTTTTAACCCCTGGTATCCAAAGGAATCTCCCTTGTCTTTTTTTTACTTTTTTCTTGTTGTTTTTTTGTTTTCTAGCCATAACTTTCCTTTCTGTTGTATGCTTATAGCCTTATTTTATCACTAACTGTGTCTTCTTTAACGATTATAATACTACCATGCTCCATTTCGTAGAATCGGCAAAGCCCAAACATAGATTCGGTGGTTATTTTCTCAATTGTTGTTGCACCATCTACAAGTCGTTTGATACTTGCAGCCGACATCCCAGAATATTTAGAAACTCGATAGTATGTATATTTACCGTCTGCAAGCTCTTGTAGCAAGTCTTCTACCGTTGCTACAATGCTTTCTTCAAGGAAATCAACATCCATATTTTTTCCTTTCTTAGTATTTCTATTACATAATTCATTATATATTTCATTATATAATAGAAATACTATTTCTGCAAGAAAGTTACATATAGCAAAAAAAGAAAATCGTTATAAAACGACTTTCTTTGCTTTATTCTGATGCACCATCATTATCCCAATCAGGCTCTTGATTGTCTGGATAAGCAAATGTCCAACCAGAAGAATACCCCTCAACTGACACTGTACGCCAAGACCATGTATTAACTTGTCCAATTCCCCAAATACCAGAATAACCTGTAACGTTTTGTTCAACAATTAGGATGTCGCCATTTTCAAAGACATGGCTGACAATACCCGTATGTCCATAAGAATTACCTGCTGAGGAAGGAGTTTGTGAGAAGATAGCCCCTGCTTTTGGCGTTGTCTTTTCAGTTGTGCCAAATAATTGCGCCCAACCTGCCGCAGTTCCTTCACCATTAGCTTGAACAATAGTGTTAGGTCTGTTCCAAATGGCACTACCCATTGAGTTAGATAAATCGACACACTGACCTGAATTTTCAAGCCAAACTGTTCCAACATCCGCTGGACTGTGTGCATATTGTTTTAAACTGTCTGGTAGGTCATCTGCTTTAAAGTAAGTATAACCAACATCTGATGGTATTGACCCTGTGCCATCTGCTGCGGTTCCTGAATCTGAATCAGTAGCACAAATATCTGTTAGTGTAGTTGAGTCACTACTACTTGTTGTATCTACCGAACTACTTGAACCAGAAGAACCACCGATTTTAGATAATTTACTATCATCTTTATCACCAGTCATGCCATTGGCTTCCATTAATTCATAGGCAGACTCTGCATAACCTGCGCGTGTTTGTTGCACAGATGTAGATTGATTAGCAGGGCGTTCCCATTCAAGTAAATATCTAATAGCATCATCTGAAACACTTCCTGTTGATTCGCTTGCAATAGCCTTCAAGGTAGCAGCACCGCTATCGCCCTCAACCGCAAACATCAACTGCGTTTCTAAATCCCACCAGTCTTTGCCTTTACTTTCCGCATATGAACGTAGCATGGTATTGCGTTCATATGTCCACTGTCCTAATCCAATACCATTATTTGTGTCAGCACCATATGTTTTAGCTTCTTCATCTGTAATGTCAGTTCCTAAGCCTTGTACACGCTTGGCAATAACACCACTTTCAGCATACCAGTTACCAATGATACCTGCTATTGTTTTAGCAGAAACACCATATTGATCGTGTAAGACACTATAAATTGTTTTGATAGTGTCAATATTATACATCGAGCTATCACTGGTGGTTGACGAAGAACTACTACTTGAAGATTCTGAACTATCTGAACCAACTGTACACAAATCGTGTTGTGCATCAATGATTGAATAGTTTGAGGCTTGAACTTCCTTGGCAAACATCACGGAAGTAGCAACATAAGTAGAAGCAATCGTCAGTAGCATTACAGATGAACAAAAAATTCTGATTAACTTTTTCTTTGTTGTCATGCTTTCCTTTCCGTATTGCTCTAGTCTCTTGTTTTTGTTATACTCTTTAATTATACCATATTTTCTTTGATATTATAGACTTTATCGCACTTTTATCCTTTATAAAACGGGTTTTTCTTGATATAATTATAGTATAACATGACAAAAGGAGATTAATGTACGGTATGAATCAAAAAGACCAACTTTCACAAGTTACTGCGCTGACTGGTGCATTTAAAGAAAAATTTGATACTACTCTAAATATTGCAGGCGCTTATATTACCGAAAACAAACGACTAACTGGGGAGACTGCACAACTCGCAGATAATTCTTTACAACAAGCTAGGCAAGCCATTGATGAAGCATTTGAGCAACTATCTAATTTACTTAATTCTTTAGAAGGTAAGGAAAGTACAAAATCTGTCGTGAACGTTCCTGATCTCGATGCTATCATGGATGATATTCTAGATAATGAAGATAACTAAAAAACATCTGGTTTCAGATGTTTTTCTTTTTTAATCTGTATCAAGACTTGTTTTCTCATTTTCTGGGTCAGTAAGGTAAACAATTTCAACTAGATTAACATCATGTTGTTGTCTATCTCCTATAACACGCCATTTAAACTGCAAATAATCGTTATAGTAACCACTTTTTTCATCAAAGACTGGATCAAGTGCTACTACTGTTTTAAAACGGTGTTGAAAACCATCAACTCCAACTCCAACCTTTTGTGTTGTTGCAAATAGAATCTGACAATCTTCAACGTTAATTTCTGCATCTCCCGTCCATAGCCCTACATTTAGCCCTCTATCCTTATTTTGTTCATAAAGAAGATTAATAATTTTTTTGCTAGAACCACCAATTAACATTCCCTCTGTATCTCGTCCAATAAATTGATACAGCATTTTCATCAAGGGACTAAATTCATTTTTAGGTTGTAACTTAGGGAAATTAACTTCAATAACAGACTGTCTTAAATACCGTTCAAAACTATCACTACCAAACTTTTGTTTGGGCATTGCAAATTTCCCATCAACTTCAACAACATTGTATTTTTTCATTTGTCGTAGCTTTTCTACATTTTCTTTCGGCAAAGCCACTTTTGGTCGATATAACTTAACTTTAAATCCATTATTTTCTTTCGTTTGATCTAGTTCATTGATATATTCCCAACGCATGAAGTTACATTGTTCATCTAATCGTGAAATATAAGATTCATAGTCTCTGAAGTCCTTCCATGTTTCCTTTGTATATGAATAAGCATCATACAACATCAACCCATGATATTTTACCCACTGAACTTTTTGGCTAGGCTGCGCTTTCCCAAAAAATGTTTTTTCTAACGGGAAAAAATTTTGTCCTTTTTCTCTGATAGGCGTTGCCGATAATCCAATAGAATAATCACGCTTAACTTTAGTATAATTCTTTACATTTTTATCAGAGCACATATTCTGCCACTCATCTATGATAAGAACATCTACAGTTAACGGGGACTTTAATTCCTTGATTAAACTTTGTAATTTTTTATAATCAGGATGTTTAGTGTACATCTTACGATTATTGTTATAGTTTTTCTTTAGTGTACTACGGTCATTCTCAGCTTGTTTAAGCTTTTTCAGGTGATTATCCAACCATTTATCTGTTTCAATAATAAATTCTATATCAGAATCACTAAAATGCTCCTCAATGGCGTTTTTCCACCCATCAAGAATGTTCTTTTGGTTATTTAAAATCATCACACGTTTAGCGTTCTTATGTTCTGCAATAGCAAGTGCACCAATCGTTTTTCCTTTACCACCTCTAGCTTCTAGAAAGATACCAGAAATAGGACGATTGCTACGCTCTACAGCTACTTGTTGCCATTTTTTTAGTTGTAACTCCATTTATAAACCTCTTAATATGCTAAAGAAACACCCTAAAAGGATGTCGTTGCTTTCTAATCATCTTTTCTAAAAGCATCTTCTCGCGCCTTCAAAAAAGCTTCAATATCACTTTTTAACTTTTTAGTTTCTTCTTCTGTCATACTGTCATCAACCATAGCTTCAAATAACGTTTCTTTTGTTAGTGCCTTTGAGGTCTTAACAAAGAGGCACTTTCCTGAGTTTTTTCTCAGCATTCTATTTCTCCTGTAGCTCTTAAACTATTCACAGTGTTATTATATACTTTTATGCAGTATTTTGTCAATAGTTTTGTGATTGTTCATAATAAAAAAGCCAGATATACTGACTTTCTACGCTATAAGAGTTGACGAATTTCTGTCATCATTTCCATGGTCTGTTGTTTGTTTTGTTTAGCAACACCATAATATAATCCCTGATCTACATACTGATCCAATAATTCAAGATAATTATCTAATGCACGTCTATCTCCTGCTTTAATCAGAATATATTGAACGGTCGTTGGAATAACTCCTTCAACCCTATTTTCTAGATGACTATATTGTTGACGTACAACAGCTTTAACTGATTTACGCTCAGAGATTCGTTCTCTGCGCTTAGCCTCACGTACTTGATGCTTTGTATTTTGAGGCTGTACCGTTGAAATTTTAAATTCTGCTACCCCTCTTGGTCGTGCTTTTTGCCAAGCAAGACACATTTCTTCTTGTGCCTTACGTTCCTCTGGAAAGTTATTGGGATTAGTAAAACCATCAACTAAAATTAAACGGCAAGCTCTACCTTCTTTATCAGTTATATAGCCTTCTTCATCAATTTCACCATCGCCCGTATCAAGCATTGGTTGTTCTTTTCCTTGCTTAATGTATTTTTGTCGACTTTTAAAGGCACGTAATGTCCGTGCTTGGCTAATAAGGCTCCCTGAAGATAAGTCGCTTAAAGTCATCATCAACAAGAAACCAATAATAGCTAAATCTAGAACAATTAGCCCTGGAGCCATGTACAGAGACCGTCTCGGATTCGCTAACAAATAAAAAACTGTAACGAGAACGGCAGCAGCTGACACTATCAAAGAATAGACGACATTGATTGCAATAATTTCATAAGTTCGCCCAATACGTTTTTCTAACCATTCCCACCTAATGCCGATTTCCGTGCCTTTACGGTGAATATTATATCTAAATCCATATGGTTTTCTTACCCGTCTTTTTGGTGCTTCTTTTACCATGTCATCCCCCTATTATTCATTGAATGTATAGCTTTTTGTTGAACCATCGTCATTAGTAACCACAACTGTAACTACACCTTTTTTAATCTCAGTAATTTTACCATAAACAACTTTATCGTCGCCAGTGTTAACAGGAATATACTCACCTACACGATATTTAGCATTAGCTTCTGATTGCAAACTTTCTACCTGTTTTCTAAGTTCAGCATTGTTGTTACCGTTGACATAAACAATCGTTCCAACTGTTGCAAGAATGGCGACAAGTGTTGCTCCAACTATATATTTTCCGATGAGAGATAGACGTTTTAGTTTACGAGCATCATCATTTTCATACTCATCACGAATAGTACTGAGTTTTGATTCAAGGTCGGCATTTTCTTGTGATAAACTATCCAATTTTGTATTTGTTTCAGCCAATTCTTTTTTAGCTTTATTGGCTAGTTCACTTTCAGACTGTGAACGTTTTTCAGCAGCTTCTCTCGCTTTACGTTCAACTTTCAATTGACCTTCTAAAGAAACTAGCTCAGGCATTTTTGACTTAACCAAAGCTTCCACTTCTTTATCAGTACGTCTATTATAGTCATTAGATAAGCGGATATATTCATTGACTTCTTTTTTAAGCTCTTCTCTTTCTGTAGCACGTTGAATCTTGTAGTTTGCTTGCTGTGTTTCAATATCTTTAAGATAATTTTTACGAACACGTTCAATTTCAATTTCTTTGCGTTCAACAACCTCTGCAACCAGATTTTCAAGTCCTTTTTGAAAAGCATCATCCGCTTGTTCGTTAATGCTATTTTCGCCAATTTTCCGCGCTTCTTCCAAAGAGAGTTTTAGTTTTTCTTCGTAAGCCGAGATTTCAGATTCTACCTTTGGCAACTCACGGTCATTAAAAGCCTCTGTCTCACGTTTAACAACTTCATCAATATAATGACGTCTATCGTTATCAAACTTACTCATGCGCGTGCCACGAAACGCTTCCACATCTTCTAGTACACGCTGTGTGCGTTCCTTATATTTTCGTTCAAATGCCTTAGCAGCAATGTTGTACTCTGAGCCTTCAAATTGAATATCTGTTTCGTCAAGTAATTCCTGTAAACGTTCTTGAATAAGGGGATCAAGTATCTCTCTAACTTGCTTTTGATAAGCCTTAGTATGAGCATCAATAATTTTATTTCCTTTATTGATTTCCGTCCAAAGTCGATCACGAGAGACATAAAAGAGTGATTTAATATTATCATCCGTACTGTCTTCAGCAACTAAATGTTTGAAATCATCTGAAATGTAAGTCGGTGAAATAATTTCACTAATATAATCATTCAAATCAGCTTCTAAAACCTCCTCAGCAGTCAGCTCTGCTACATCTGAATAATCTTTGTTTTCAACCGAATCTACATTTGCACCAACAACTTCTTGTACTTTATCACCATTTTCATATACATCTACACTATTGGTTGATTCAACATCTTTAGAATTATTATCGGAGGTTTTTAAAGCAGTTTCTTGCTGTTGTTGGTTATCTTTTTGATTTTCTTGATATTGTTTTTTTTCTCTTTCAACTTGCGCTTTATCACGTTGAATATCATCTTGCTCCTTTTGCAAAGCAAGCAGTTCTTTTTGAACTTGTCCATATTTAGTAGCAACTACATCAAACTCTCCGTCTTCCACACGTATTTCTAATCCATCAACTTTATCAAAGGAAACATATTCTCCTTTTTTGTTTAGTAAACGAATGCCAACAAGCAATTTATCAGCCTCTGCTTCAGACAGCCCGTTTAATTGTCGAATAGATAAATCGTCAACCACTGCATATTTTTCATGCTTAACAATGTCTGTACTATTCAAATCTGGTTCATCATACTCAGGTAGAACAAGACTTTCGTAAGTATCTCCAAATTTTTTCTTACCATCAATATAATCTCGTTCAAATTTTTCCCAAATTTTTGTATAGCGTTTCTTCTTTAAAACATTTCCCTTGCGGTCATGCCATTGATCTGGTTGTAACGTAACAACTAGAACTGGATGAACCCCAACTGGAAACGGTAACTCATTTGCTCGTTTCAAAAAGTCCATTATATATTACTCCCTGCTCTTTTTGATTTAATTTGCTATCTTTATTATAACACAAAAAACGTTAAAGAAAAACTGTTTTAAAGCTATTTCTAACACAAAAAAGACAATCTTCAAAGATTGTCTTTTTTGATTCTTATTGAAGCAATGAACCTACATCGTTACCAACGCTTAGACCAAAGACTACGAATACTGCAAATAGAACTGGAATAGCTATAATGACAATTACCGCCGCAAGCCAAAGCAACCCTGGAACCCATTTTTTATCTGAAAAATCATTCATAGCATTAATCATTGGTCTTGCAGCAAAGAAGAGAGCTACAAGCGATAGAATCGCTATAATTAATGTCTTTGCAGGTGTTCCTAAGTTGTTAAAAAAATTAGTTAATACGTCCATGTTATAAAACTTCCTTTCCTTTTGTCATATGCAATAACTATATTATACCACAATTTATTGTGTTGTTAAGGCATTCTAATAAGGTTTTTTTAATCTTTTTCGTCATCATCTTCAAAATCAAAATCATCTTGATTATCGTAACTATCAACATCATGTATTATATCTCGATTATCATAAGAAGACGATGGATATGAATCTGGATAACTATAATCCTCTATATCTGAATCATATTCATTTAGTTGTTGTTCACTTTGTGAATTATTTTGATTACCATTTGGATAGTCAAAACTATCTTTGTTTCTCTGTTGTTCAGAATCAAAACTTCTAGTATCAAACTGATCGTTACCTGCAAAATTATCTTCTGCGCTAGCATATTCTTGTTCTGTCACGATAGGGCTTATGCCTGAATCACCGTTATCAGAATCATATATTAAAGCGTCTTCTGTCTCAGGAACGATTTCTCTAAATTCAGCATCTTCAATATCATCAACATCGAAATTGCTATTTTCTGAACTATCACCCGCGTAAGCTGCAAATTGATTTTCATCATCATTTTCATCGCGTGAACCATAACCATAATAAGGAGAAACATTATCTGATTGTCCACGTTCTCTAAGAGCGTTACTGTCACCTGAGTAAGTGTCAAAATCAACATCTTCAAACTCATCAAATGAACTTTCATCTGAATCATCTTGATCTTGTCTCTTTCTCCAATTCATCCACTCTGGCATATTCCAATCTCTGCCTACACTTGGACGATCTTTAACATATGGATTGATAAGTGAACCACGAGCATCGCTATAATATCCATTCATACCTGCATAACCAAAGTGACGACCCATCATATCATTAGGCATCATCATTTGTAATCTATGATGAGCGTTTTTAGCCCAGTCAATGATTGCTTTAAAAAGACGTGTAATAGGTGTTTTCCCCCAAGAAGTTTGCCACGGTTTAGTTTTATGACCTCTTTCGCCATCGCTGAAAGCAAGAATGTAAGCAACCACGATTGAAATTCCACCCTCAAGTAAACCCGCTAGCGCATCAATTTCAACAAGATTATTAAGTCCTCTAGCAATTATTGTGGTAGCTGTGTAAACAAGTGATCCCATCGACAACGCTAAGATACCGATACCAAGCATTGCTACAAAGTACATAAAGGTAGCAGCTGCTTCTACTGGATTACCTGTAAATACGGTTTTTATTGCTGAAGCAAGAAATGAGCCTAGCGCATCAATAATACCAGTGTGGAATATTGCCATTATGACAGAAATATTAATCATAAATAGTGCTAGATACCCCCCAATCATGCCAACCCACGAAGAAAATTGTCCAACACCATTGGTTCCAACCATTGACACTTCTTTCCATTGGGTTTTAACAGTAGAAAGAGATTTCATTGCAGCTTGTGTTCCAGTCGGAGAAATATTATAGGCATAAAATTGAGCACCGCTATCATTAAATGATGACTGTAATATAAGTGCGACACTTTGTGTGCTCCAAGAGAAACCATCATAAGAGCCAACTTGTAATTTTGAGTTGTAACTAGTTGGTGTTGTTTGAGTCTTATCAGGTGATTGCTGTACACTCCAAATATATTCTCCTAATTTATTGGGGTCTGCTGGATCATCTGCATCGTAACCATCAGCAGTTGTTTTGCCATCTCCAACCTTAATAAAATCTTTTGTATCACCAATCGTAGCTTTAGAGGTTCTAGCACTACCTTCTTCTGAAGTATCCGACACTCGAACATCCGCCGCCCAAGTATTTACATTGAATGTTTGATTAGAAATCCATGCCATAATCAATCTACGTGAAATATCTTCATCTGATATAGATGTATCTCCAGTTGCCCACTGATAAGAAGTTCGATTTATATTTTCAATATTAGCTTTTCCTGTTGATGTGTAAGGAGCGTAATCATCATCTATATAGCCATCTTCACTCGTTGCATAAGGTGCGCTTTTGTTATATCCCCCGCTCGGCGATAGATTAGAGGAATCTGCCCAATACCTAGCATTTACCAAGTAGTCAATTCCTACTCCTACATCACTTGTGATAAGATCGGATTGTTGATAACTTTTAATTAAATATCCTGAACAAAGAGCAAATAAAGGTAACATAATGAATACTGGAACAATTCGATAAAACCACTTTTTAGTTGGGTCAAAAATTCCACGCCCTGTAATTCCACCACCAGAAATATTGCGCATCAGTCTAAACGCAAACACACCTGTAATTACAATAAAAGTCACTGAAAAAATAATTTTCAAATTATTTTTATTGAACCCAAACTCTGTTAAAACAGAAGTAGCAGCCTGAGCTACAGGATTACTAGATGCAACTGTGGAAGAAGTATTCCAAATAATTGCATATGGATTAAAGGTTACTAAAAAATCTGCCACGTAAGATAACATTGTCCTGCTAATGGTCACTAAAATAGAACTTATTAGAGCAATTATCCCACCAAGCCAACGTCCAATTGATCCTACAAATGAAGTTGTGGCAACAGCGATACTGTTTCCTGATACCGTTTCAAAATAATTATAATGTGAGAATGTTGCTAGAATAGCTGCTGCTTTTGTTCCAACTTTATTTCCCGACTCTCCTGCAGACCCTGTAGTTTCTTTAGCGATACTATTTCCATCTTTAGAAATGTCGGCATAAGGTAAATCTACACTGACATCGCCGTCTCCAAGAATCGAATGACTCTGTTCAGAATCTTTGTCAGCCATTAATAGTTGGGCGTAAATTGTCCACGTCCAACTATTAGTTGCTGCTTTTTGTGTGTATGTTCCATTTGAACTTGTTTCAATAAGCGCATTGTCTTGCGCATAGGTCAAAATATCACTATCACCATCTTGCGAGGTGCCATTATTGGCACGTTCAACCGCTGCTGCAATTTCATCTCCTGAATAAGTTGCTTGTTGCGTTTCTGGCGTTGTTGCATCACTTGAAGAACTGCTAGAACTACTTGAGGACGAAACCAAATTTGTTAAAGCTTGATTTGCGATGTTCTGTCTTTCTTGTGTGTTTGCTGCATATTGTGACTGGGTCGTGATAGCTTGATACTTCCATTTTCCATCAGTATAAGTAACTGATCCTGTTTTAATAGCTGCTTTTAAAATTTCACTTTCAGTATCAGAAACTTTACCATTATTAGCATCTGCAATCACGTCCGACATGTAGTCTTGAACTGCTGACATATTGCTAGTATTAACGCCTTGTTTTTGCATTAGTTCCGTAAAACTAGCAGCACTAACTACTGTTAAACACGTCAAACTACCGAATAAAAGGATTGTCGCTAAACCAAACGCTAACCGTTTCTTATTTTTCCTTTTCAAAACGTTTAAGTCCTTTCTAAATCATTCTCTATTATAGCTTTTAACCATTATACGTATAAGGCACAGCCATAATTTTACCTGCACGATTTTTGAAATTACGAGTATAACTCTTTTCAAATTCTTCTTCTGTTTGCCCTTCTGCAAGAGCTTTGTTACGTTCCAACTCATAAGAAGTATTTTGTTCAAAGTTACATAAACCATTAGTAGAAACGGTAAATCGCCTTGTATTTTCAAACTCTAGCATCTGTGTTTTAATAGCATAGTCAAAGTACTGTTCAATTGATTTTTCAATATCACGTGCACCACCGTTCGTAGTTCCTTTACCTTGTTGCTTTTCAACACCGAAAAACATACTTATGGCATCTGCTCGTCCAACATCCTCATAAGCAGTTCCCCATTTTCGTTCAGCAGGAAGTGTAATTTCAATATCATATCGTTCGTGGTAAATTTCCATCCGTTCTTCAAGCATACTTCGTGCAATTTCAACTTTTGACTTACGTTCAAGTGGATAGTAAGGAATAACGTCTGAAAAACGATTGTAAACTTCTGATCTAAAGCCATCTCCTTGAATAGCTTCTGCGACATCAATTTCATCTTTCACCCATTCTTCTAGCAATTGGTCGTTTGTCATACCTGCTACACGATCAGGTGTATATTTGTCGATAGAATCAAACATTCTGTGTCCTGCATTGGTTGTTGCAAATATTTTAGTACCTTTCAGTGAAATAGTACGTTCAATTTCATTACCACCATCGCGCTGTTTAACAAAGTAAGAAATTCGACCTTCATCCAGAACTTGCAATAAAAGGGTTTGATTTTCTAATGCTTTTTCCAATTCATCAAAAAGGATAATCGCTTCTGGATCATTATCAGCGATTTGACCCAATCTATTTTGAAAACGCTCTTTACCTTCTGCTCCTGTATAAACTGACATATCAAATGTATGGAAAGCATCACGACTACCTTTTAAAGCTTCCGCTAGAGCTTTAACTGTTGCTGTTTTACCAACACCTGTAGAACCAGTTAACAGAACTGCCAGTTGAGGTCTGTCACTTAATTTAGTTGGAATAACCATGTTGGTGATTGCCATTTCAATTTTTAACAGAGCCAATGGTTGTCCAATGATACGCTTTCTAAAAACGTCACGAATACGTTTAAAATCAGCCCGTTGTTGTAAAGAAATATTTTTACTTGCAAAAACTCGGTCAATAACCGCTTTTGAAATTGGTGTCCCGTCTGTTTTGTAAATAGCAAACGCATTTTCAATAATCTGTAATGACTTAGCAGGTTCGGCTAAAGTCATTCGATAACGTCTGTTACCGTCAATAATGTAATTTAAAACATCATCACTAACACTATACTTAAACTCTTCACCACCATATTTAACTAGGAATTTACGAAGAATCATCCGCGTTGTGGATTTTCCCACCAACGGAACTTGGAGAATTTCAAAACGTCTAGCAAGAGCAGGGTCAGAAGCAATATAAGTTTCATATTCTAGTTGCGTTGTTGCTCCAACGACACGAATCGGACAATTCGTTAAAACCGTCTTTAGTAACTCACCACCAAGTTTTGTTGTAACACCAGTGACATCAAACGCCGATACTAGTGTGTGTGCTTCATCAATAAATAAGACAACTCGTGCTTGTGGATCTTCCGATTTTAATTTATCTTCATAATGTTTCAATGACGGAATAATACGTTGCATTCTATCCGCCATATCACCACCATTTGACAATTTCATCATTGTTAAAGCGACAACTTGAACGTGTTCTTTTCCAAGTTTATCTTGGTATAGTTTCCACGCTTTCATAAGAGCTGTTTTCCCTGCTCCTGCAGGGGCAAGAAGCATTCCAACAGGAGCAACTGGTTTATTTAGAATATAAGATAACTCAACTAGCTTATCCTCGCGACCAACAACTTCATCTTTTTCTGTAATGTCCATAATTTCAATAGCATCACCATAAGATTTTGCCAGACGTTTAAAATAATCATCTGCGCTTAAATTTTTATAGCGCTCATGAAAATTTTCTTCGACTTCTTGAGCAACTTGATAAGAGCCATTCATGACCTTTTGTAAGGCTTTTTTCAACTGAGTTGCTTTATCTCGATAAACCAAAACCTTTGAATAAAGTTTAGACTCTTTAAATGAGTCTAAATCTTCATCTGTCAATCGAAAGTTGTCATAATCAGAAATGAGTTCTTGTAACTCTTCGTTATTTAATACATTACTTGTTGCTGTAACTACCATTTCTCCCCTTTCTAATTAACTATTACATTGTATTCCTTATTAATATCAGTGAAACTATCTTCCGAAAAAGTCAAGCTTTTAAGAGTATCAAGTTGTGAATTATATTCATCAACTAATTGTTCTTGTTCTTGATAATTTTTAGTAGCCGTATCAAGTTCAGTTGCCGCATTACTATCGTCTGGATTAGCTAGAACACGATCAGTATATTCATCAATCGCATTACTATACTCTTCCATGTTTTCTTTAGCAACTTTAATCTGGTTTTTCAACTCTTTTTTAAGATTATCAACACCAATTTTTTGAACAATTTTATTATAGTCAATATCTCCATCATCCGTTAAGAAAGATGTATCATAAACTGTTGTATTGTCCGAATATGGATTAATACGAAAGTTAACTGCATCTTCTCCTTTTGATGTTGAAGTAAACATACTAAAGATACCGTTTGAATCTGCATCATCAAAATCTGCATCCGCAATTAAACTAGCAACAGATTTCTTTTCCAAATCCAGTTGTTTACTACTAGAAGTTGTTCCAGAACCTGTGCTAAATGAAAAACGATTCAAAATATAAACTTGATAAGCTTCTTCTTTAAGTTTCCCTTTCAAAATAAGATAAGCATTACCATCAGTTCCTAAAATTCCAAATCGTGATTCTAAATTGCTAGGAATATCCGATTCGTTATCTACTACAAAATTAATACCATAATTTGTTCCTTTTGAAGACAATTTAGAATGAGCATTGCTATCATAACCAAACTCAACAATCGTTACATCTCGATTCTTATCCGTATAAACACCTTTAAGCTCTAACGATGCTTGTGTTTGAGCAAAGGTTAAAGACGTGCCCGCTTTTGTGGAATTTGAAATAGAATATTGATGATATTCATGGTGTCCATATATTGTTGCTACCGCTCCAATCACTGCGGCAGTAATTAACCCAGTATATATTTTGTTCCAACGTTGACTACGTTTTGTTCGCGGATCAACGTCTCCTAAACGTCCACCAAGAACCTGTTCACCAATTTCTTTTTCTCCTAAATCATCTTCTGAATCTTCAAATTCATTTAAATCTGACCCGTCCAGAACCTCATCTTCGTTATCATCAACTTTAATTTTTTTGCTTTTTCGCTCCCAAAATTTATGCTTTTTCTTTTTAGAAGGAGTGAGTGTTGCTAAGTTATCTGAATCAACTGTTTCTCGTGAAACATCTAATTCATCATCAGTAATAATGATTTTTTTATTTTTCTTCTTACCAAGCACTTAGCCCACCTTCTTTCCAATCTTTTTGTGGTTTATATTCTGCTTCTACGCGTCTATCTGTGTTGTTAGAAATGTTTTCATCTTCCGCAAATTCTATGATATTGCCACTACCAAGGATGTACTCACCTACCCTGATACGTGATACTTTAATAAAAATACCTCGTCTAAATAGCGATACGTTAGTGATTTCTAATAAATCTTCAAGACCTATACGCTGTCCACCTCTCATGAGCTCAATTGGTAAGATAGTGTCGTCAGAATGCTCTAAATTTATGTAAATCAAATTATCTTCGTTCGGACTATCAATCGTTACGTTTTCTAACACAAAACGAATATCCTTATTATTCAAGAAAGCCGCAACCACTCGCCATTCATCTTGGAATGCTTTAGCTAGGTCAACTTGCTTAAATTGAAAAAGTGCGTGTAACTCAAAAGCAGGATTTGTTGTTGCCATATTATACCCCCTCTTCCGCACTATATATCTCTTTCAAATTTTCCTGTTCTGAACTTGAAAGAGTAATAGATTTTGTTAATAGAAACACTTGTTTTTGCGCTACGATTTTAACTACGGTGTTATTATAATCGAAAGTCACATAAGCATTTCCTTCTTGCATAATTTGTCCAGCTTTTACTTCTTTTTTGCTATCAAGTGTAATTTGTAGCAATTTTCCACTATTATCTGGCATATTCCCATCTTTGAAGAGTTCATATTCTGTATTATCCTCTTCAATTTCAACTAATACTTTTAATGGCTTTAAACCAATAGTTTCAATTAACCGTAATTTTTTATCTTTAAAAAAACGTTCCGTTTCAAATATTTCAAACTCTTTCGCATTATCAAGTTTTTTTAATTTTGCGACTGTTTTTATATCTCTTAATCTCTTCTTCGACACGTTCCTGCTCCTTTCTTTCTTCTTCAGCAGCATAATCAAGTATGTCTAACATTGAGCGAACTTTATAGTTAAACTGATTATCTCCCTTATATTTTCCATTTCTTCTTCGTGATGCAATATAGGTTGACAACGAAGGGTTCTTTGTTATTTTGCTATACCATTTATTAAACAAAACATCACTATCCTCAAAAATCCTCTTAAACTTTTTAACATAAGTTGTAGTTCCTCTTGATTTATCAATGATTTTACATGTTTTATAAACATTAATAGCCATAAACTCCTTGTACTTTTCTGTATCGGCTGCTGAAATATTAGCTGCGGTTGACGCTGTAAGTCCTTTTCTAACCAACAAGGTCAACGTTACATCCTTAGTTGCTATAGCTTTTTTTAAATCAGCAACCAAATCTTCGTACATTGCCGAAAACTTTCCGCTCATGTTAACTCCTTTCAATTTGTTAGTTATATTATAACATTTATATTGATTATCTACAAGGCTATACATCAAGGTTTGTCAAAACAAAAAAATAGTATAAAAACATTCACAAAACTCTTGACAAAACAAAATATTGTAATTATAATATAGTTACAATAAAAAAATATTATAATTACAATATTTTACAACTACAATATTTTTATCGTGTAATTATAATATAATCACAATATTTTAGGGGGATAGTTTTATGAAAACTATTGTAATCAATAACCAAGATGGCGGAGCAGGTAAAACGGTTACCGCCACTACACTTGCCAAATACCTATCTCTTTTTGGTCCTACACTACTAGCTGATAGTGATACTTCTGGTAATGCCACTCAGATTTTTACGTGTAATTTTCAAACAGGAGAAACTTTAGAGATTCCCGCGGAAGCTGAACTAGCTACTGCTTTCCGTGGAGGAAAAGTTGAACCTCTTGCTATCGGAGACAACCTTGATTTGTTGGCAAGCTCTCCAGAACTAAATACAGTAAATACCGAATTGATTATTCGTAATAAAAGTCCTCGACTTTTTCGTAACTGGATGAAAAGAGCAAAATTAGAAGACGTATATGATTATGTTGTTATTGATACTCACAATGATGAATCGATTATTACCAAGTCAATGTTACTTGCTGCCGATATGGTTTTAGGAGTAGTCATTCCTGATTCATTTTCAAACACTGGCTATAAAAATTTACAAAAATTAGTAGCAGATCTACAAGATGACTTAGATCTTGTAGATGATAACGATGAACCACTAATGACGGATAATCTTTACTTTATTATTAATAGAGTAGCATTTAATAAGAATTCTTCCCGTGAATTAGTTGCGTTTGTTAATGATGTATCTAACCCACAATATCTTGGATATTTCCAAGACCGTGAAATCTTTAATCATGCTATCTTAGAAAATAAAACAGTTATTGAACTAGCTGATAGAAAAAAATATGATGACGAATCTTTTGCTAAGTTCTTTGAGAATACTAAAAAAACACTTGATAACATCGTAAATAAACTAAACGAAATTTAAAAATATTGCAGCTATAATATTTTTACAATAATATTATATTGACAATATTTTCCTATTGTAATTACAATAGGAAAAAGATAAAGGAGAAAAATATGGCAAACGCATTTTCAGCATTAGCACCTCAAACAAAAACAGAAAACCCACGTAAAAAGAAAACTTTTGCACCTGTAGAACCAGAAGAAGAACTACCAAAAAAAGCAGAAAAAAAATCAGTAATAAAAGATAAAAAAGAAAAAACACAAACCAACGCTACTAACAAAACACCAAAGAAAACAGCAACATCTAACAAAACAATTATCGGTGGTGATTTTGTAGATAGACTAGTGACAGGAAGCAGGCAAACACCTGTTACTAAGAGTTTCACTCTTCAACCAAAGAACTTTGCTAAATTAGAAAGATTGGTGGAAGCAGGGCTTTATAAAAAGAACTCGCATGCTCTTGATGCCATTCTAGATGCAATTGACGTAGATGCTATTATTGCAGCAAATAAATAAAGTACCAATTGGTACTTTATTTTTATATCAAATATTGTAACTATATTATTTTTACAATATAATTATATTGTATTTTTCGTATAAAAATATTATAACCACAATATAATTACATGAAAATAAAAGGTAGCAAAATTTTTGCTACCTTTTATTATTCTGATGTCTCATCATCTTTTTGTTCATCTGTAAAAGAGTCAACTAAACTAGTAACGCTTTTTTTAACAAACTCTAAAAAGTTTTCATAGATTTCTGAGTCAACCAAAGCACTATCTTCATCTGTATTCGTCATATTTTTTAATGTATCTCGAACCACTTTATCACCACCCAAGACCTTAACAAGTTCTTTTTGGTCTGTTTTTAAAACAAATAAAGCAAGCCCAACAGCAAGGTTTGTAATAGGTGTATAGATAACAGTGAGTGAAGTATCACGATAAGGCAGTTTTTCAGAGTTCTTTTCTGCAAGTTCAATAACTTCAAGCGCCTTTAGTGCTTGTTCAGTATATAAATCATTAACTTCTGATTGACTAATATTAAAACTAATCATATAGTTTTCTCCTTTATTTTTGTTTTTTCACTTAAACTATATCATAAAAATATAAATATAGCAAGGTTTTACACGCTATTTTATTAAGTTTAATAAAACTGTTATAGTATTTTTTATTTATTCCTACACGAAAATTTTATTGTGATTTTATTGTTTTTATAATATTTTTACACTATTTCTACAATATAATTATATTGTAGTCGCAATACTTTTGCTGTTGGCTCAATATAATTATATTGTATTTATCGTGTGACTATATTGTGTTATTTTATTACTTTTTTTCCTTTTGTTAAAAAATAAAAACCCTTAGGAACACTGTTATATCAGCATTTCTAAGAGTTTATTCAAATCGATAGACACACTCTAAATTTACAATATTTATACTGCTGAGAGGGTTTGTCTACGCTCTGAAAAGAGATTTTTAATCTCTTTTTTATGCAATCCATCGAAAACTTGAACTATCATGAAATGTTTGTTCAAGTAGTAGTTCACCATCTATATTATAGACTTCTGACTTCCAAATGGCTGAAAAGTCACTTTGTAATTCGATACTAACATACCAATAAATAGGTTGCTGTTTGTTGATTTCAATGACTTTTTCCTCAAATTTGCGCATATCTTGCCGATTTTGATTGCTATCCCATCCAACCAACATTTTAATGTCATCATCCGTTCCGTGAAAGCCGATATTCTGAACATGAGTCATATCAAAAACTTCAACTTTTTTCGGATAAAGAAGTAGCTTATCTTTTATCTTTTTACGTTTAGAACCATTACGTGCTTGATACCTTTTCCCTGAATTTGTATCGTATTTTGTCATAACTTGGTGTACATCAAAATCATGATGATAAAGTCCGTTATCCCACGGTTCATCTTTTAATAACACAACACCTTCGCCTGCGGTAAAAGGTTTATCTTGGTCTCTTAAACGTAAAGCTGTAAAATTGCTATCAACAACTTCTTGAGCTGTTTTCCCTTTTGTTCGTTTACTTGGATTTTTATAGGCTTCAATTGCTTCAAATGCTTCGTTATCATATTTCCAAGGATTAAACCAACGGTCTATATATTGAAATATCGTTAAACTCATTTCTTCTCCTTTATCGTCTTGGTCTAACAACTCGCCTTGCTTTACGCTGTTCGATAGTCCGTTCTCGTTGTGATAAATGACTAGGTTCTTTGCGAACTGTTTTCTTAGTAGAACTCATTTGTGAGACAACAATATCAGCTGATTCATAAGGATTATTTTCAGCAGCTTCTTGAACTGACTCAATAACAGTAGTCGGTTCAAGAATACCATCCATATTTAAATCTTCATCCGTTATATCATCCTCTAGATCTTTTTGAGTAATTCTACGCTTAGTAGAAGATTGACCCTTTAGTTTAATGCTAGTAGTACCAACACCTGATGTCGCCATTTCCAGTTTTCCAATACCTTGAATGGTAGTAATGACAGAATCTGTTATTCCTGTTTGATTCTTTATTTTTTCAGCCCTTACCTTTTCTGGTGACCTGCTAAACGCACTAAAGTAATCCGCAGTAGCAGCATAATCAGATTCCGTCAGGTCAGGAACCCCTTGTTTTTTACGAGTTTCTTTTACATTTTCACTTGCACTTAACTGCGCTTTAAAAGCTGCTTGCCGATCTTCTTTAGATTGAAAGTTGTCATTTAACTGTTGAGGAGTTTCAAAAAGTGTAGTAGCTTCTTCTGGAGTATTAATTTCTTCCTCGTCATCTGAGCCATCATCCTCTAATTCATCTTTACGTGCATTGTAAATTGAGACAAAATCAACCTTTTTAGGAGATGGGTATTTCTCTCTAATCGTTTTTAGAATAGCTTCAGTTTCATCATCATCAATAAATAATGATTGAACACGAATTTTACGTGCACCTTTCCATTTGATGAAGCTATCACCTTTACCAACAAGAATTTCAGCACCATCTTCATCAAGAGCGATACGACTTTCAAGTGGCGATACCACCTGATAAGCAATACGAGTTGGAATATTAGCTTTAATCAGCCCTGTGACAACATCCGCACGCGGAGTTTGGGTAGCCAATATCAAATGTATCCCCGCTGCACGTGCTTTTTGCCCAATACGAATAATGTAATTTTCAACTTCCTTAGCAGCAGACATCATCATATCTGCCATTTCATCAACAACAACTACTAAATGTGGTAATTCTGGTTGCCCCAACTCCTGCATTTTTTTATTATATCCCTCAATATTGCGAACACCATGTTGTGAGAACTTTCTATATCGATCATCTTGCTCTAACACAGTATAACCTAATAATTTAGGCATATCTTTTACCTTAATAACTGGATCAGCCATTAGATAAGGGCTATCTTTATAGACCGCCAATTCAACCATTTTAGGGTCTATCATTAAGAATTGCACTTGTTTTGGTGTAGCGTGCTTCATAATCGTTAGAATAATTTGATTAACCCCAACAGACTTACCTGAACCTGTTGTTCCGACTACCAATAAATGTGGTGAGGTCGCAAGATCGAACGTAGCAGGGTTCCCATCACTATCTCCCCCAAATATAGCTGTCAAGGGTTTTAATCGTTTTCCATTAAAAGCTTGCTCAATAATATTACGAGCATCAAGCATAACCGTGTTAGTTAGTGGAACTGATATAACCAATTTACCTTTCATGGTACTAATCAAAGGTTTTGTTACGTGTGCAAAATTCTCAATATCTTCGGCAAGAGTAGTAAAATTAATCGTTTTTCCTTTAGGAATAGAATATTCAAATCCAACAAAGGAATTAGAAACTTTAACATTATCTAACTGTGCGCTAACACCCGAATTAGATGACATAAACATTTCCACTTGTGATTGGATTTCTTTAGCTTCCTCTGCAGCTTCCTTCTTAGCATTTTCAATAATCTTAGAACGATCTGTTAGAAGTTCAATAGACCAAGAACTATTTTCATCGCTATATGCACTTTGAACAGGTGTTGTATTTCCGACATTGTCATTATGTTTCGAAATGCGCTTATTACTCCGTTCAATAGCTCGTTCAATTTTTTCAGCATATTCTTCAGTACAATCAAATTCTGCCAAGAAGAAATATTTTTTACCATCTTTTTGTTTCAGAGCTTTACCAAAAACAAAATTTCCATCAGAAGCATCTGTTAATTCATCAGGAAGAACTTTAAGAACATTGTAAAATATTTGTTTTGCTTTACGTTGTTTTGGCGTGGGAATAGCTACTTTACAGATTGATTTAAATTCATCGCCGTTGATTTCTTTTCGAGTATGTATCTGAATTGTCATGCTTTTAAGAGATTCTTCAACCTCTCGTTCATATTTTTTGTTACTATGTTTTACCTTCTTGCGGTCATCAGTAGTGTCCAAATCACTTGTTGACGATAGTTCAAACACATCTTTGATAACCCTTTTTAGTCGTCTAGCCTCTTTATCATCTTTAAAAGGTCTTAATTCTCCATGGTGATGTCGTAAAGCAATAGTACTTAAATAAAGGATAAATGCAAAACCAAAAACATGAATTAGGGTAGTTACCCAAGGCATGACATCTGCGGTCGAAGACCAGTTATACAGTCTTGCAAATAAATTCGTTGCACTTTGTTGTTGTTCAGCTATACCTTCAATTGTCGTAGCCGTTGATATTTTCACCATTACCCAATAGCTCCCCCCAGCAATTGCAGCTAAAAGCAGTCGCAGTAGTAACAAAAAAATAATGACGAATACATCAATCTTTAGTACCCAATACAAGGCATTGGAACTAGAAGCGTATGGGTAAATATTTTCGCCTTTCCGAAAATATTTTGATTTATTAACTTTCTTTTTTTGTTTTTTACTCATAATTTCCTTCTTTTCTATATTTTATATTCACATTATAGCATAAAATACTGTATTTTCAAAAAAATATACAGATAAATCAATTGATTATACCAAATAAAATTACTCTAATTATCTTTTTGTATAGCTA
>SKEL01000523.1_pt1 | contig 41231 bp, 37 predicted proteins | sample 4826741 | NCBI WGS metagenome assembly SKEL01 (sample SAMN11008810, study PRJNA524170) | human gut metagenome | biome: Human fecal sample; material: Feces; isolation source: fecal sample from pouch patient p33 | host: Homo sapiens | place: Israel: Tel-Aviv | collected 2016-03-22
ATTCACTCAAGACAACCAACTAGCTTAGTTATCTCTCGTTTTTACTGTTTTTGGTTTATTCAACCGTTCTTAAAAATGTAAAGAATTTTCGAGAATCGTATGTGTTTCACTGTTTAGTTATCAAGGTCGTCTGTCTTGCGACAGCTTGTTTACTTTATCACATCCGCTTCGCTTTGTCAAGAACTTTTTTAAAGTTTTTTCGAAGCTTTTCGAACTCTTCCGCTTTTCCGGAAAGTTTCTCAGATGTAAGATTGTCGGCTCTGTTCAAGCGACTTGTTTACTTTAACACGTTTGTTTCAAGTTGTCAAGCACTTTTTTTAATTTCTTTTTTCTTTCAGAAATCATACTAAATTGTCTCATTTAAAGAAACAATTATTTCCGACAGCTCAACTAATATAACACCCAAAGATCACAATGTCAACAGTTAATTTCATAATTTGACAAACTTTTTTTATTTTCCCCTTTCCATTTATCTTATCCACCCACCTATTCCTTTTTCACCTATAAGAGATCCTATCTATTAATGACCAACTTCCCACCGCCACTTTTCCACTACCAACAGCCAGCCAAGCCCGCCAGATCATTCCTATCGAGCGACATTTGCAGGGACTTTAGAAAAACTTAGCCCCGGGAAATCCGCGTTATGAGCAGATCACTCACTGTCTGAGCGCAGCGAGTTTGAGTTATCTGCGAATGCTTTTAGCGGATTTCCCGGGGCTTAGCTTTTCTTAAGTCCCGAAACCGAGCCAACAGGAATGATCTGACGGACTTGGCGTACCTTACAAATTTTTTAGTCCCTCTTACCTACTCTTATAGAACCAAGCCACCGCCGCCCACAAATCCTGATTCCTCTGATACATCGGCTGATACTCCTCAATCGGCATAGGACACTCACTCCCCCCATTCTCAATCGTAACCGCCGGGATCCCCAGATTCAGCACAAAATAATCACTACACCCAGCCGCATCCGTAGAATCCTGCACCGTAGAATGCATCTCATACCCCGTCACATCCGACACACACTGTGCCAACTCCTGATCCGCATTCAGCACATCACCCTGACTACCATAATTCCAATAAATCAAATTTCCAAAAGAATGATATGCAATACAACAATCCAAATCATAATTCTCTGCAACGCTCAGCACAGCCTTCGATTCAGTCTCACTCGCCGGAGCCGTCCCCTTATAGCACTCTGTGGAAGGACCAGACGCTCCAATATACGACTCCCATCCTGCATCAAAATTCCGGTTCAGATCAACCCCTTCTGCATTTGCCTTCCAGGTTCTGAAATACTGCTCCATATCCGAACTTCCTTTTCCATTTGCAAGATCCGTCTGATAGCACTGCTCAACCTGTTTTTTCAGATTTTTATCATGAATCCCCTCCACTCCATCCTGACTGATTGTCACCCCATCAGGATTTACCATCGGAATAATATGCAGGCAAACATTCTCAAACACATCTTTCCATGTCTGCCCTGCATAACTTCTTCTCTCAGAATCCCTCAGATAATCTTCAATCTGATTCATTGCCAAAACTGTATTCATATATTCTCTGGCATGCATGGTCGCCTGAATAAGAATATGATGTTCCGCATTTACATCCCCAAGAACTACCTCTGTAATGTCTCTGCCATCCGCAGTTGTTCCCAAAGAATCCACTTGCATCTGCCCCGGATACCGTTCCTCCAACGCATCCAAATCCTGCTGCATTTGTTCATACGAATACTTTAAATTACTTACCTGTACAATTGGAATTTCTGCTTCTGTTGCATATACATTTACCATTCCAACACTTCCACACAACATTCCAACTGCTCCAATTATAATCTTTCTATATAATATCCTTATCATAAAAACACTCTACTCAAACGCAAGATAATCAGCAAGTGAATATCCGTGTTGTCCCATATAATAAATTTCATAAAATCCATTTGATGCTGTACCTACATAGCTTACTGTAGAACCTAATGGTATCTGGCAGATTTCCCCTGAATCCACATCTGGCTACGGACGTAAAATAATACTTTGTTTACAGTTTACTACATAATAAGTTGAATACTGATTCTGCGGCACTGCCTGTTCCACTTTCTGAGGTACTGGAGTTGCCGTTGGTACCGGAGTCGCTGTTGGTTCTGCTTTTTTCGTTACCTCTTTTTTTCCGTTTTTTTCTGTTTCTTCTTTTTTCTCAGCAGTCTCTGTCGTCTCTGCTGTTTTTTTATTCTTGTTTTCAAAACTTACGGATACTGTACAGCCACTCATAGAAACTATTAAAACTGCTGCCAGTATACTGGCGATCATTCTTACTTTTTTACTTTTCATTTTATAAGATCTTTTTCATGAATTCTATCAAGTTTGTGTACCTGTATCTGATGTTTATATCCTACTACACAACTCCAACTCTATGTCACATTACTGACGAACAACCAAAAAATCCGACAAACGACACAATTCCCACCAAAAGTTCCACACCCAACAACCAGCCAAGGCCACCAGACAATTCCTGCCAACACCCCTTAATAAAATTATCCTAGATTATTCTTTGCCCACACTTTATTTCCTGAAATTATAAACCTTTTTAACATAATGCCTGATCGGATAAGAACTATATCCATACACCCCTGTCATCCATCCAGCCCAGTCAGCTTCCGGGTCATAATATTTATTATCAATCCTTACCCAGCAATGACCTGTAAATCCATCCGGTGCATGATCTCTGGTTCCCGGTGTTCTGCCATCAATTAATTCTATCTTTTTATATCCCAGTTCTTTTGCAAATGTTGCCAATGTGCTGGCAAATCCATAGCAATTTCCAACTTTGGTATTAAGCATCGACAAAGCTGTCTTTCTGCACCATCCTGTTTTTTTTAAATCAGGATCTGATCCACCATACTGAAATCCAGCGTCATCTACAATGTATTCCCAACAGGCATGTAATTTCTGATTTTTACTCATTTCAGGAGTTGTAAGTCTGGAAATCAAATTCATTACCCGCATCTTCAACAATGCATTTGTATCCTTTCGCGCTTTTCCACTTGATGTAAAATATAACTGTCCATCTTCCCGTGTACGATTCTGATAACATCTCCCTTTAGAATCCGCATAATATAAATCATTATGATAAATAAAATATCCTGTTTTCGGTTGACCATTATCTGAAGCGATACAATACTTTTTATTCAGAACAATCCGCATCTTTCCCATCTGATTTTCTAAAAGATGTCCATTCTCATCAAAAACATATACTTTATTTCCAATCTTGCTACCACCTATACATGCATATCCATCTTCACCAAAATAATATTTATTTCCTTCATATCGTTTCCATTTATTTCTTACCATTTTTCCTTTATAGTAATAAGATATTTTATTTCCTTCCACACGCAATTCTCGCACTGGTGTTTCTGCTGGTGTTATTTGAGGAGTCTCTGATATAACTGGTATTGCTGTATCTCCCTCAGCTCCATGTACAGGAATTGTTAATACACTGGCAACCATCGCTATGCCTAATAATATTTTTATCTTTTTCATGTCTTTTCACAACCTCATATCACTTTGTCAATTATGTACCATATTGTTATTATTCACTTCATTTTTCCTGCCATAATATTTCTGATTTCTCAACTGAAAAGCAGACAACCGGATTATAATTCCAATTGTCTGCTTTGTATAAATCAATCTTTCAGTTTGCACACCATATTCCACAGTGCTTTTGCAGAGTTAAAATTCTCCGGAATAATATCTGCCGGTGTAATAGTAATATCATAAGTATCCTGCAATTCACTCACAATAGACAGGATTGCAAAGGAATCAAGAATTCCATCATCAATTAAAGTATCGCAGTTCTCAAAATCTGCATCCGGCTGGATCTCTTCCAGTAATTCAATTAATTCTTCCATTTTTTCATATCTCCTTATTTTTGTTTTTTCAGCAATTCCATTGTTTTTCGGTATTGCCATGGTCTTTTATTTCTCTGAATTTAAAAGATCTGTATGTACACCATCCCGCACCATACGCAGTCCCTCTTCCTTTGTCCAGAAATAAACTCTCGGAAGCGGACGGCTAAGGAATAAATAAATCCCCTCCGTAACGGAATAAGCACCTACCCGTTCAAATACCAGTATATCATGAAGTTGCGGTTTGTGAAGTGGAAATCGCTTTACGACTACATCGCTGACCGTACAAAGTGCCCCACAAAGATTCCAGGATTCTTCTTCTCCCTCTGTCTTCTCACTTCCTTCTGTATCAAGCTGTGTACAGTACGGCTGTTTCATTGCCATCGCCTGTCCATAATAATTCAGGTGATTGATACCACCATCCATGATCACATACGGCTGTTCTTTATTCACCTTCATATCCACGATTGATGTTACATAATATCCACAGGCTGCTGCCAGAAATCTTCCCATCTCAAGAACAACCTTACCCTTGAAATTAAGACTTTCCAGAAGTACTCTGAACTCACTCAGAACGTTCTCCACATCCTCGCTCTTATCCTTCTTAAAATATGGGACAAAAAATCCCGGACCATACTCAAGCACCTGTGCTTCAAATCCACTTTCAGATTTCAGCTCCCCGATAAATTCATCCAGATGCTCCAGCTCTGTTTTCATCTGACTGAGCTCTTTCTTCTGAGTTCCGGAATAGAACTGAAGACCTTCTATCTCAATCCCCTGATAATCTGTTCTGTCAGAAATAATCTTCCTGATATCAGATTCATCTACACCAAACTGATTTCCGCTTGTCACGCGGATCAGCACCGTAATCTTCATGCCAAGTCTCACTGCAGTATCATTCAGAATCTGTAAATGCTGCAAAGACTCTACAGTATACACGCCCTTTCCGCCATATGTAGAAAGTACATATTCCATATCTTCGGGGTTCTTATACACACCCGAAAGAACAATTCTTTCCATCGGCACACCAACACGCTCACAGATTCTGAATTCACCTGGTGAGCACACTTCAAATGTCGGAACTACTTCCATCATCGGTCCTGTAAGAAAAGGATTTGCCTTCATAGCATAACATAACTGTGCGCTCTCTCCAAGACAGCCCTGCACTTTTTTTACAAATTCCTTCATATTATCCAGATCAAAAACATAAGCTGGAGTTGGAGTATGTTCTTTCTCAATCAGTTCTTTTATAAATCCATAGGAACTCATTTCTTTTCCTCCTGATACATAGCTGTAAGAGCTTTTCTGTCAATCTTTCCATTCTTTGTAAGAGGCATTCTCTCCACCTGGCGGAATACATTCGGAACCATAAAAGCAGGTACATACTGCCCCAACGCTTTTGCCAGCGGTCTTCTCTCGATATCTCCTTCATAAAAAGCTACAATCTTGCTCTTAACTGTATCAAAAATACAGCAGCTTCTCACAATCTCCGGAACCTTATCCATAGCAGCCTCGATTTCTCCAAGCTCAATACGATGTCCCATATGCTTAATCTGGAAATCCTTACGTGTTGCAAAGCACAACTCACCACGTTCATTATAATAAGCAAGATCACCGGTTCTGTACATTGGTTCCAGATATCTGTCATTCAGCGGATTCTGAACAAAGACCTTCGCAGTCTGTTCTCTGTTTTTGTAATATCCCAGTGCAAGTGCACTTCCGGTTACGCAGAGTTCACCATTTTTATTTTTCTCTGTGATCAGCTTGTCTTCTTCATCCAAAAGGAATACTTTTTCATTTGGAAATGCCTTGCCCATAGGAAGTACATCTCCAGGCCGGAACTCCCTGTCTACAATATAATACGTACAGTTACATGTGATCTCAGTTGGTCCATAAATATTTACATACATAACATCCGGCAGATATTTTCTCCAGATATTCAGATGTTTCACAGGCATAGACTCTCCTGAGAAAAGAATCTTCTTAATCTTATCCGGAACTTTATATTCAAATCCGTTCAGAGTTGAGATAATACACAGCGCAGATACCGCCCACACCAGCGTAGTCACTTCTCTCTCGATCAGATAATCAATCAATTTCATCGGGAAAGAGAATAGCTGCTTCGGAATAATCTGGACAGTTGCTCCTGTCTTCAGTCCGGAATAAATATCTTTAACAGATACATCAAAATCCCAGGGTGCCTGATTTCCCATCACATCTTTATCTGTAATATCAAAAAGCTCTGTAAAACAATCGATAAAATCAAGTACTGAACGATGTCCTACCACAACACCCTTGGGAACTCCTGTTGACCCGGAAGTAAAAATTCCATACAGCGGATCCACATCCAATGCCTGTTCTCTGATCTCATTCAGCACCGCTTCATTCTCCTGCTCAGCTGCAAGATCCGGAGCCATCAGAACCTTTCCTTTGAACTCCAGTTTCTCCAAATCCTTCAGATATTTCTCAGATGTAACGATCACATCACTGTCCAGAATTCCAAGGATCTGCTGAAGTCTGCTCGCCGGCTGTTTGGTATCCATCAGTACATAAAAGCATCCTGCATAAACAGCGCCCATGAAAACCCCGATGGTTTCTACGCTCTTCTCCATAAATACAGGCACCGGATTTCTCGGTGTGAAATGTTTCGCAAGTGCAGTTCCTGTTCTGCGTGCAGTCTGCTTCAGTTCTTTAAATGTACAGGATGTATGTTCATCTGCAAAAGCTGTCTTATCCGGATATTTTCGTGCGGATTCTTCCAGATATTCCAGAATACTTGTCTTCATATAAATTCCTCCCCTCTGTACTTCACAAAGTTTCTTTGTTATTCACTCCGTTCTCAGTAACAAAGTTTCTTTAAGTTTTCTAATCCAATCAGGGAAGTTCCCTGACATAATTTTTAATTTTTCTGACCTGTACTCTCCAACACCTGCGCCAGGACTTTGGAATACGCTTCTGCTGCATCCCCATTCATATGTCCATCATAATCTGTATAAGCTTTCAGATCATGTGTAAATGCTTTGAAATATTCCGTATTAAAGTTCAGATATTCAACTCCCTGTTCTTCAAAGAACTGTCCAAAATATTTCCATGCAGCATTATAATTATCGCTGTAATCTTTCAGTGTATTGATTGGAATCGGTGTTGTTACCGCAACAAACTCAATATTATTTTCCTTACAAAATGAGATAAGCTTCTTCAGGTATTCCATATTTTCTTCATTCACTTTGCCCTCTTCATAGAGCTTCAGTTCAGACTTCTTAAGCTTCGTCACATCCACCGGATATCTCTCGATAAAACCGCTCTCATGGTATTCCTGAGAATCGCTCTTTAAATGAGCTACATCGTAATCACCTGTCACTTTCTGAGTAAACGTATCCTTTATCTTAGGAAGTTCATAACTCAAAGAATATTCATACCATGGAAAGAGTACAGTACGGAAATTACATTTCGCAATAGAATTCCAGAAATATCCCAGCTTCGCTTTCGAGAATGGAAATTCATGATAGAAAAGCAGGTAGTTGTTTCCCTCTTCCTTCTCTGATACAAAATATCCAGGATCAACTTCATAAATGATTCTCTTCGGATTCTGTTTCTCTTTGATCAGCCTTGTCAGGTAGTACGCATCAATTCCATATTCACCGCCAACGCAAAGATTATGTCCACTGCGTCCGGTAACTTTCTGCATCACCTCCGGATCAATATCCATCTTTCCATGGGAAGTTCCCACGATAATGTCATCAAACTGCTGTGTCACAACTGCATGCACATCATTTCTCATAAATGTACATGGATAAAGTGCCAGGTCAAGTGCTGCCAGAAGAGCCACACATACGACCAATACCAGGAACGTTTTTAAAACTTTCTTAAAATTGTGCATAAATAAATCCTCTCGCTACTGCTGTTGATCCGAAGAATCCGATGGATGCCAGCAGACAAAAATAAATTGCTACAGTAACCGGCAGGCTAAGTCCTGCAAGTGTTTCTCTTATCTTCATGCCACGTTCCTGAAGGACACTTACGATAAACAGAATCATGCAGCCAACCGCCAGAATTGCCAGTGCATAAGGCGTAAAGGCAGTACCTTCTTTACCAGCCGGAATCAGGAGTAACTGTGACGGAGTAAACTTAGTCACAGAAAGTTTCATCATATGGAACGCCTGTCCCACTGTATCTGCTCTGTCAAAGAACCAGCTGATATTTACAAGAATAAACGTACGGATGATCATGAAAACATGATACCAGTTCTCTTTACCCGTAATATTAAATTTCTTTTTCCAGTTTCTGTAATGCTCTGCCATAAGTCCGCTGAAAGCAATAATGATACCGTTATACATACCGTACACAATGTACTTCCATGCAGCCCCATGCCATACACCAACAACGAAGAATACAATCAGGTTTGCAAGACAGATTGGAAGGGTACGTCCCGTTTTTTTGCCAAATACTTTCTTGCCCCATTTTCCGAATTTACTCATCCATCTGGATAAGGTAACCGGATAGAACACATAATCCTTCATCCAGGTGCCAAGTGTAATATGCCAGCGATGCCAGAAATCTGTAATAGAAATGGAGAAGAACGGACGCTTGAAGTTTTCATCCAATTCTATTCCAAACATAGACGCAATACCAATTACCACATCCATACCACCGGAAAAATCTGCATATAGCTGAACGGTGTAAAACAGCACTCCAAACAGCGCCAGTCCACTGTACTGATCCGGATTGTCAAAAATTGCATCAACAAACACTGCTGCCCAGTCCGCCAGAATCATCTTCTTAAAGAAACCCCAGAGAATACGTTCAAAACCTCTGGTAATATTTTTCCCCTCAAATTTATGAGGCTCATAAAGCTGATGTGCCAGACGGCTGTATCTTCCGATCGGTCCCTGCAGAATCTGTGGAAAGAAAGATACGAATAACGCATATTTCACAGGATTTTTCTCTGCTTCACATCTCTTCCAGTACACATCCAGAAGATATCCGGAAGACTGGAAAGTATAAAACGAAATACCAAGAGGAAGCAGAATCTCCATTCCCCTTAAATTCATGTGGAATAAAGCATTCAGGTTCTCAATCGCAAAATTCGTATACTTTACGACACCAAGCATTCCAAAATTTAACAGTAACCCAAGGACCAAAAGATTTCTTGCACCTTTATGGCTTCCTTTCGCTTCTGTTTTCTCAACAGCAAGTGCGATCAGCCAGGTAATCAGCGTGGAAAAGAGAAGAAATCCTACGTAGCGGACACCACCCGCCAGATAATAGATGTAGCTGAAACATAATAAAACCAGCCACTGGAATTTGTGAGGCACGATATAATAAACCAGTACACTTGCCGCCACAAACAATAAAAACAAGTTTGAAACTAATGACATGATCTATCTCCCTGAATATGTACAACACTGTCTGCTTTATACTCAACAATGCAACTCATAACAACGTAGTTTATTTTGTATGATCAGACAGTAATACATTCCTTATTTTTCTGACAAACAAAGGCACCGCACTATAGTATTATGTCGTAACTGTTCATCACCCTCTTAAGATAGTAACCTTTCGAACAGTTACATTATATCAAATAATGCAGCGCCCCTGTGTTTAATTATTCTTAAATTTCCTTAATTTAATAATCCATTATCCAGGCATCCGTCTCCGCCATCATCGGAACCGCCGTCGTCTGATCCGCCATCATCTGATCCATCATAGTCGTAATCTGAATCATAGTCATAATCAGTATCGTAGTCGTAATCATTGCTGTAATCATAATCACTGCTATTGTCATAGCTCTGAGTTGACTGAGACTCTGATGCCTGTGCAGCTGCCTCTGTTGGTTTCGGAGCTAAAGCTTTCTCTGTTTCCAGAGTATTGAATTCTTTTTTCTGGCTGATGCTGTCAAATACCAGATATGCGATATCTCCTTCCAGATGAAGCTCTGCTTCTTCTGTGTCACCAAATGGGAAGGTATGAATTTCTGCTGTTGTTCCATCTTCAAAAGTTAACTGAATGTTATATTTCGGAATTTCTTTCTCAGCATCATCTTTGTCTTCACCGTCAGATTTTTCCTCTGTCTTTGCGGTATCATCTGCTGTGTCTTTGCTGCCTTCGTTTTCTTTATCCTTTGCGTTTGGATCAAACCAGAGAACTCTTTCCTCGTCTGCTTCAAACTTATCTTCCTCTTTCAGAAAGTTATCCGGATACTCTTCGTCTTTTTCATTCTTTACAGCAACACCAGTGATTACTTTGCCTGTTGTATTTTTCAGTTTTACAGAAAGTGCTCCTTCCGTATCCTCTTCCGGCTTCTCACCGATTGTCTTTAAATCTGCATCTTCTGAAGTCTCAGTCTCTGCTGTAGTGTCCGCTGCCATAGCTGCCTGGCTGAATACAAGACTGCTTCCAAGTGCTGCCATCATAAATGCTGTTACGATTTTTCTTTTCATTGCCTTAATCCTTTCTGTCATTCTTTATAGTTCTTAATTAACTCTCTTATAATTAATATACTTCAGTGTTTTCTTTGCGCCATAAGTAAGTTTGTATCCATTCAGTTTATATTCCTGCTGGAAGTTCGGATCATATACATAAGTTTTTGTCTTTCCGCCAACCTTCTGATCGATTTCAACCCATGCATGTGCACCTTTACCATTGGATTTCTTGAAATATCCTTTTACATAATGGGCATCATATCCTGCAACTTTAGCCATCCAGTAGAAAGTAGCTGCCATTACATAGCAGTCTCCTGTTCCTGTCTTAAATCCATACAGACCGTATTCAGTTGGCGTTTTCTTTGAAATCTTTATATTTCCTGCATATTGTAAAGATGCAGACCAGTTAAATGCCTTTCTCAGATTTCCTTTACATTTTATAAGTCTGATCGCAGCCATTGTTTCAACTGTTGATAATTTAGTTGCCTGGCCATTCTTTTTAATCTTATAGTAAGTTTTAGAGTTAAATTTGTAATATGGTTTGTTTGTTACAAGCTTACCATTTTTATCAAAGCAATAAGTATATTTACCAATCTTCTTTGCCTTGTTTACAACTTTCTCTCCGTTTTCATAGTAATACTTAACTCCATCAACGGTTTCCCATCCGCTTTTTACGGTTGGATCCGGAAGCGGCGCCGGAGCGATTGTTGTATCATCTGAGGTATCGTCTGATACATCATCAGCAGTTGCTTCTACATAATCACTAACAGTTGACTGATCTGCCATAGCTGGCATTGCAGGTGTTACCGCCATAATTGAGCTGAGTAATAATGCGGTGAGCTTTTTTCTATTCATAATCCTTTTCCTCCTTTTTATCCTAAAAGCAGCCGAACGAATAAGCGTATCCTCTTTCGCTGCTTATACTCGATTTACACTTCTATATGTTATCCCATCTTACTGTCTTACTGTAATACTTGCGACAACTTCTGCACTGCTTCCCTTTCCTGTCGGACGTACAACATTTAACTGTACATAATCATAAACATAAGTGACATCCTTACCGTTTCCATCCAACATACAGGTATTAGACTTGCTTACTGTACATTTTTTATATTTTCCAAGAACTTTCTTGATCTTTGACGCATTATTCTGTTTCGCAAGTGTAGAGGTTGCTGCATATTTTCTGTATAAAGATGTTTTCTTATTATCTACAGCTCCTGTCTTAGGATTGAAGTAATACAGCTTTGGAATATCGTACATGCTTATACTTCCTACGCGGATTCCCTTCACTGTATGACCACTTACGTCAAATCCATAATATACTTTATCAATCTTCTTAATCAGAATACCATATTTACCAACCGTATCCTTATCTGCCTGATAAGCAGCTCCGTTTTTTCCGAAGTAATAACGGAATCCACTGGAAGTTACTCCCCATGTCATAGTAACCTTCTGATTATTTTCATCATAACCATATCTCTTACCTGTTTTTTTGTCCGTTTTTACCTTAACAGTCTTAACATCCTGTGCTGCATGTACCGTCACTGTTTCTGCTACAGTAGCTAACGGTGTCAGCATAAGAAGCATGCAAAGTACGACTGCAAGGGCTTTCTTTAATCCTTTCATTCTTCTTTCTCCTCTCAGAATTTAATTCTATATTCTACTGTGTATGCAGGACGTGTAGCTGCACCAAATAAGGTTCCGTACATATTGTCATAGTAAAGTCCATTGATTGTTACAAAACTATGTCCGTCCGGAATCGTAATGACATATGGCTCATATCCCAGTTCCTTCGCGATTGCTGCCACACTGCTGGCAATTCCATAACAGTTTCCTGTCAGACCATTCTGGAACATCTGAAGGGCATATTTATAAACCCAGTCCTTTGTCTTAAATTCCTGCGGTGTAGGATCCATATATCCTACAAAATTCGTATAAGCCATAATGTAATAGAAGCATGAACGGAACTTTTCATAGTTGCTTGCATTGGCATTACTATGGCGTTCAATAAAGTTTCTTGCCGCAAGTTTGCATCTCGCCTGTGTCAGATTTGATGCATACCCGTTTTTATTAAACTTAATTCCGCCTACGGTCTCATTTGTTGCGCACTTGCCGTTCTTATACACATAGTACATTTTACCATTCAGTTCATTCCAGCCTGTAACGACCTTTCCCTTGGCATCAACGAAATATTTCACGCCATTGACATTCACAATCGTTTTCTTTCCTGGCATAACTCTCTGTGCATATTTATTAAATACATAATAAGTACCATTTACTTTATAAGATCCATCATGCGCAGCAACCCCATTTGATTTAAGCCAGTAAAGTTTGCCATTTACTTTCTTCCATTTACTTCTGACTAGTTTGTTATTTACATAATAACGATATATACTGCCTTCCTTGCGCAGTCCATTTTTCGGTTTCGGTTTCACTGTTGGCAATGGCTGAATCGGCGTCGGCGTTACTTCTGGTGTCGGTGTTACTTCCGGTGTCGGCGTTACTGTCACTGTTGACTCACTTCCACCATCCTGTGGCAAATCTACTGCATATACACTGCCGGCTCCAAATGTGAGCGCTGCAGTCAATGCCGCAGCAGCCAATGACACTTTTAATCCTGCAAAACTTTTTCTCTTCTTCATCATTTGATTCCTCCTGATCAGTTTTTCTGACTACATCCTCCTTTGTGTTTTATATTGCAATTATAGTATATTGGAGAGTGTATTTCAATTCATCAGATGATTTTTTTACACAAAAAATGTTGAAAATTCTATCAAAAGATTCCTCTATTTTTCCCATATCTTTGTATAATTCCCCCCTTGACGAAAACACCCTCCTAAGGTGTATCATAAGCCTGTGTTAAAGGAGGTAAACTATTATGTTTGAGACATTAGAAGAAAAGGCCGAAGAGAAAGCAATGGTGCAGTTCCTTGAGCGCTTTACAGACTATCCATTTCTGGTAAAGTTCAAGAATTCCGAGTATCACATCGGAGAGGGTGAACCTACATTTACAGTAAATTTTAAAAAAGTAATTCCTCTCACAAATCTAGTCAAGAGTACATCTCTTGCATTAGGCGAAGCTTATATGCGTGGAGATCTTGACATCGAGGGAAATCTTTACGAAGCACTTGATCATTTTCTTGGACAGATGGGTAAATTTTCAACCAACGAATCAGCCTTAAAAAAGATCATGTTCAGCTCCACATCAAAAAAGAACCAGGAAAAGGAAGTAACCAGCCACTACGACATTGGAAATGATTTTTATAAATTATGGCTGGACGAAACAATGAGTTATTCCTGTGGTTACTTCATTCATGAAGATGATACGCTATATCAGGCACAGGTAAATAAAGTAGATTATATTCTTAAGAAATTACATCTTGAAGAAGGTATGAGTCTTCTGGATATCGGCTGTGGATGGGGCTTTCTGTTAATCGAAGCCGCTAAGAAATACAAAATTCATGGCACAGGAATCACATTAAGCCATGAACAATATGCTGAATTCCAGAATCGTATTAAGGAACAAGGACTGGAAGATTATCTTACTGTCGAATTGATGGACTATCGTGATCTTCCGAAACATAATTATCAGTTTGACCGCGTTGTCAGTGTTGGTATGCTGGAACATGTCGGACGTGATAATTATCAGCTCTTCCTTGATTGTGTAGAGAAAGTTCTGAAACCAGGCGGATTATTCCTGCTTCACTTTATCAGCGCACTCAAAGAACATCCGGGTGATCCATGGATCAAAAAATATATTTTCCCAGGCGGAACCGTTCCAAGTCTCAGAGAAATCCTGAATCATATGGCAGAAGATAACTTCCATACACTGGATATCGAGAATCTCCGCTTGCATTACAATAAAACTTTACTCCATTGGGAAAAGAATTTCCGCGACAATATGGAAAAAGAAAAAACAATGTTTGACGAATCATTCCTGCGTATGTGGGATCTCTATCTGTCAGCATGTGCCGCAACATTCCATAATGGAATTATCGATATTCACCAGATTCTCATGACCAAAGGCATTAATAATGATCTGCCAATGACACGTTGGTATTAAGCTGCTTTAAGTCAAAAAACTGATTGGAAAAATTTTTATATTTGTAGAAATACCACAGAGTAATTTCTTATGATATAAAGAAATACTGTCTGGACTTTAAATTACATAGTCCAGACAGTAAATATAATATTCTTATTTTATTTACAGATAATCCAATCACAACACAATTCTCAAGGTATTATGATTCTATTTATCATTTCATGCTATTCCTCAAATTTAATTCTTACTCTTTCATACTACATTTATCGATGCAACTTGATCATATTTTATTACTTCATCCATTCTGTCATAATAGCAATCACATACTTCTCTCATTCGAGAAATATTCTCTTCATTACTGACGTCATAAACACCAATCACCCTAAATCCAGCTTTTTTCGCAGTTTCAGCTGCATGAAACGCATCTTCAAATGCTACTATATTTTCAGGTTCTGCCTGCAGAGTCTCTGCTGCTTTCAGATAAATTTCAGGCTCATCTTTTCCGGCTCCTACTTCTGTACAGGTATAAATCCACTCAAAATATTTCAGAATTCCATTTCTATCCAGCGCAGCTTCCACAAGCTCTTTGTTTCCTGAAGTCGCAACCACCATTCTTATCTGTTGTTTACTCATCCACTCCAGTGTTTCCTTCACACCAGGCTTTAAAGGTGCTTCAAAGCGATAAAAATCACTTACTATTTTCAGAACTTCTTTTACGATCTGCGGTACAGTTTTCTCAAGTCGGTATTCTTCCTTCAGATAAACAGCTCCCTGCTCCAGACTCATTGTATGTAACGCATCTCCAAGCCCGTCTTTCGCCATAATTCCCAGACTTATAAGATATCGTTCTCCAATATCCTCCCATACAGACATGGAATCTAGCAACGTTCCATCTACATCAAAAATCGCACCCTGAATATTATGATTAATATTATTCTCTATAGCATTTATAGTACCAGTCATATGATTTTTATTTTCCATTACTGCTAACCATCTGCATCGAACGCTGCTTCAGATCTTTCGCAGCTTCTGTGATATTCTCCTGCGCGAAAATCGCACTGATCACTGCAATTCCATCTGCACCATATCCGGAAAGTTCGTCCACATTGTCCTTAGTGATACCGCCAATCGCTACTACCGGAATTTTAACCGCCTGGCAAATATCTCTCAATGTTTCATGTGAAACACCAGTTGCATCTGTCTTAGTACTGGTAGAAAAAACAGCTCCCACACCCAGATAATCTGCACCATGCTTCTCTGCAAGAAGAGCCTGCTCAACCGTCTTGGCAGATACACCAATAATCTTATCTGCGCCCAGTCTCTTACGTACATCTCCGGCTTCCATATCGCTCTGCCCCACATGGACACCATCTGCATCGATTGCCTTCGCAATTTCTACATTATCATTAATAATAAACGGGACTTTATACTTTCTGCATAACTCCTTAATCTCTCTGGCCTCTTTCATAAAGAGTTCTTTATCCAGATTCTTCTCTCGCAGCTGCAGAAAAGTTACCCCGCCCTGCAAAGCTTTCTCAACCTGTTGATAAAGAGATTCACCGTTAAGCCAATGCCTGTCTGTAATCGCATACAGAACCATGTCCTCTTTTCTGCAATTCACAATATCAGTCCTCCATCATATGGATTGCATCTGTCGTTTTCTTATACTGCTCTTCCACTTTTGCAAAAAGTTCTTCACAACCATCTGTTTCTCTTCCTCTGAGCTTTTCTGTAATATCAAAGCTAACCTGATAGAGATTGTCAAATCCAAGGTTCTGGCATACACCTTTTAATGTATGGGCGGCGCGAAAAGCTTCCTCACCATTTCCCTGTGCCAGATTATCCTTCAGGCTCTGGAAACTTCCATCATCCAGAAATTTCTTCGCAAATTTTTTAATAAGTCCCTCACTTCTTAATCTTCCAAGAACGCCTTCGTAATCAGCACCCATCTGTTCATAACACTCTTTTACAGTCATATTTTTCTCCTCTTTATTTCTATTAACATCCTTCTGTAAGAATAAATCTATACACTACTATTCAAAAAACACAAACATATTTCTCATTCATATGTAATAAGATTTCTGAATTTCAAACCCGCGACTCTATAATCCGCCAGTTTATGCAATAGCACTATTTTATCACACCATGTAGCCATTCTCAAGTATTCTTCCAAAAAAGGCACTTCCATATGTAATCATCTGTCACATACAAAAGTGCCCATTTAATATTTTAAGTTTCCAATGAATTAATTATTCCTCTATTGTTCTATCCTTCGGATTAGTTTTATCTGAAGAATCCCTGACTCTGGAAATATTGGATAAATGGATTATCGCTCTCATCTGAATCATCTGATTCCTGATCATCCTCGTTTCCGAAATCTTCCATTGTATCTTCATCAGAATCGTCTTTAGAATCCTTTTTGTCTTTTTCCTTACTATCTTTACTGTCGCTGTCTTTTCCGGCATCAGTGTTCTCATCCAAAGTTACTTTAACAGTATCTTCTTTATAACTTGTACCGTCCGGAACCTGTACAGTCAGCTCTACTTCTTCACCTGGCTCATAATAGGAAAGATATTCAATGAGCTGGTTAATGCTGGAAACTGTTTTTCCATTAAACTCAGTGATAACGCTGTTTGATTTCAGCCCTGCTTTATCAGCAGCTCCGCCTTCTGTTACTTTTGATACAAATACACCTGCCGGAATTCCGTACATCTGAACTGCCTCTGAACTTACAGATGAACCCACAATTCCAAGCACACCATGTTCAGAGTCATCCAGTTTATCTCTGGAAGTCTCATTCATCAGATTCTGAAGAATATCGGTTACATCAGAAATTGCAATCGCATATCCCATACCTTCAACTTCTGTAGATGCAAGTTTTGCAGAGTTGATACCTACAACTTCACCTTCCATATTTAAAAGAGCACCACCACTGTTACCAGGGTTAATTGCCGCATCTGTCTGGATCAGATTTACACCGTCACTGCTGTCATCGCTGCCATCAGTTACTGTACTTTTTTCAGAATCCATTCTACGGTTCTTAGCACTTACAATACCAGTAGTAACAGACTGTCCATATCCAAGAGCATTACCAATTGCAACTACCTGCTCACCAACTTTAAGGTCATCGGAACTGCCGATCTTTGCAACAGAAATAGCATCCATTGTATCATCCTTAATATCATCCAGTGCTACAGATACAACCGCAAGGTCTCTCTCTTCATCAAAACCTTTTACAGATGCCTCTACAGCATTTCCATCTGCAAATGCAACAGACAATGTATCTGCATTCTCTACTACATGGTAGTTTGTAGCAATCAGAAGTTCATCATCATTCTTACCTACGATAATACCTGAACCGCTGCCCTCTACTTCCTGTTCCTGCTGCTGTGGAGCATATCCATACATTCCGTACATTCCATAATAGCTCTGTACTTCCTGAACTGATTTAGTTGTGATAGATACGATAGATGGAAGTGCCTCCGCTGCGATATCAGATATATCCAGGCTTCCTGTTGTCTTGCTGCTTGTATCTTTACTGTCATCTGCTTTAGAATCGCTCTCATCTGAATCTGCTTCTTTTTCAGATTTAGCAAATGTTAAAGTTGTCTCATTTTTATTTGATGCAGCCTCTACTGTTGCTGCTCCATCCCATCCTGCAAGTTTATTTACACCCTCAAAGCTTCCTGCTGCAAGTCCTCCTACAAGCACTGCACATAAGCTAAATGTAAGACCTTTCTTAACGATCTTTCTGATTTTATCATTTCTATTGTCTTTATTCATCATAATAAAGTCCCTCCCTGAATCTATATCAATTCCATAAAACAATATGTATTTTTTTGTTTTACTTTTATTTCTCTCTGTTTCCTTTTGATGCTTCTAAGTATAGAAATCATTTGTGTTCTTTGTGTGGGAAAAATGTGTTTAATTTGTGACGATTTCATATATTTCCGCTTTACTTCCGATACATACTGGAAATTCTTTTTACATTATATCCCGGAATCTGTGCTTTCCAGTTCCCCACCTGACTGCTTAATACCTTTTCCGTATACTTCAGTGAATTGGAACTATCCATATTACTAAAGACATTAAATGCTGTTTTCTTCTTACCGTTGGCATCTTTTAATCCCATCGCCAGACCCTGAGCTACTTCATGAGCCTCATCTTTATAGCTTCTTACAATAAATGCATCAACCATCGGATTGCAAGCCGCCTTATAATATGCCAGCGCCAATGCTGCTGCCTGATTTGCCTGTCCACCTGTAGAAGAAAATCCCTGTTCAGAAAGAATCACTCTCGTATTGAAACCATATCTGCTCTTCACATAACTAGTCAATGTGTCAATATTTCTCATTGTAATGAATGTTGTGGAATTGGCATCGCTGGTAAACATAGATGCATTTGCCCCAGACCAGAACCGAGGATCTGAAAGCGGTTGATTATAAGCATGATATGCCAGATTCCAGTTAACATTCTTCTGCATCTCAGAAATTTTGGTTGCAAAATTATCTAAAGTTGATTTTGCGCTGTAGCAGACACTGAATGCATTTTTCTGGTTCCAGCAGTTATCAAGGCAGATAAATACTTTAGAACTTCCGCGGCTGCTGCGAACTGCATTATACAGACAGCGGAATGCTTCACTGTACATGGAAATAAATTTAGAGAAGCTTACATTTCCTACATAATAATAACCACTTGCACTATTCACTTCATTTCCCAGAATCCAGTTACTTATATAGCAATTATTTCTGCCGAATTTCTCTCCCAGATATGCAAACATTGCCTCCATTGTCTGTCTTGTCGCAGCGTTGTCTGTATTCCATCCATAGTAAGCAGTCTCTGCATATGGGCTGCTTCCGGTTGTCAGACTCTGTGTACTTGCATTCTTGTCAATACTGATCTGTGCCGTCACCTGGATTCCTTTTGCATTACACTGCTGAACCAGATATTCATATCCATACAGCCCATTAAAACGGTATGTCTTTCCGTTATACTTATAGGTTTCTACCCCACTGTCTTTTCGCATCAGATCTGATATATACAGATTAAAAAATACGTTCTTGGACTTTGTATCAGTCACTTCGCTAAAATTCGTAGCCTGAATTCCTTTTTTTGTTTTTGGTACAAAATATGCTGCTGTATTTGAGCTAAGTTTCTCTGGATTGCTGACATAACTTTTGGAACTGATTACTGTATAAGCAGTCTTGGATTTCTTTACTCCCACTGCAAATTTACCCTGCGTATATTCCGGATGTCCGGAAATATCCAGTTTAAATGTAACTTTTCCATTTGACATCTCAGGTTTCTTAACCTTAGCTGCCGCTTTCTTCACCTTGCCGGAATTGGAATCTACATATAACAGATAATAATAATCATCCACACTTTTTACATAATTGGCAATATTTGCAGATGCAGTGATTGTCTTTGCTTTTGTTCCTTTCAGTGCAGTCAGTGACGCCGCCTTTGCTGAAGGATTAACTTCCTTTATCCACTTTGCATATAAAGTAATCCCGCCCTTTGATCCTTTTTCAATCACATCTATTTTTTGTTTGTACTTACTGTCTGTATACCATCCCACAAAATGATATCCTGAACGTGTGGGCTTTTTTAGTTTTATTTCAGTCTCTCCAGTATACGTTTTGGGGTTAGACGTGCTGTTTTTTCCCTTATTAAGTTTATATGTAATTTTATACTCTGCTGCTTTTTCCCAGATTGCATATAATGTTATGGTTGTTCCGGTTGTCGTTTCAGATGTTACCATTCCTGCTGTCTTCGACTCTTCTGTTTCTTCTGTCCATTCAGGTTCTTCAGCTAATGATGCACTTTCCATTTTTTCTTCTTCAGCGGATAATATCTGTGCTGTATTTCCAGCACTTTCTACCGTTGGATTCAGACCTTCTGATTCCATTTCTCCCATTTTCTTATCTTGTACCGCTGAATCCGTATTTGCCGGATCTAAATTTTGCATTTCCGGATTTTCACTTTTCAAAAGCTTGCTGATGGAATCTCCCGGTTTATAGGCTTCTCCGCTTCCATCTTCTTTTGTATTCCACTCTTTAAAAACATATCCGGCTTTTCCTTTTAATGCTTCAGGTGCTTTTGCGTCATTAATATCTGCATATGCTATCACATATGTTTTTTCGATTTTTCCTTCACTGTAAAGCTGTATTGTATATCCTTCGACTGCCTGCCCGGTATTTACTTCTTTTTCCCTTTCAGACTGTTCTGGCGTTTGTTCTTTTGTATCATTTAAAATAATATTTTTCGATCCATTCTCTCCGTCTGATATATCCTCCATTTCCTTCTTTTTTTCAGATTCTCCTGTATCAAATTCATATTTTTCGTTATTCTTATCACCTGTTCTATTTCCCGATTCACTTTCCGAATTATCTCCAAACACATCAGCTACCGTTTCACTGCTTTCTGCCGAAAACTCTGATGCCCACAATATCTGCTGCGGTACACCAGATGGTATTATCATAGATGCTGCCAAACCTATTGCCATAAACTTTTTCCATTTTCTCATGCTTTCTTTCCCTCTCTTTACATACCAAATATAAGAAGCCTATCGGATATTCACAATCCATTTTGCTCCCCAACCTTCTCAAACAACTACTTTATAATTTGTCAAGAGTCACCTGATTATTATAGTAATTCTATATCTAATAATTAGCTTTTTTTATAGTATAACATTTGAAAAATCTTCATACAATGAAAAAGAACTACTGGTAAAAAATCATCAAGTAAAGTAAAAAAACTGTCAAAATTAACTTTTTCACCAAAAATCTTTGGAGAAATCAGTTAATTTTAACAGTCTTTTTTCGACTTTCATGCTATTGCTTTAATCAACCGTTCCTATTTTGTTTAGCGGCCAGTAACGAACTGCTACTTCTGCCACTATCGCATCTTTCTCTACAAATGTATTCTGCCAGTATCTTGAGTCCATACTATGATTTCTGTTATCTCCCAACATGAAATAACAACCATCAGGAACCGTATACGGTCCAAAGCTTCCCTCTGGTGTTTCCGGGCAAAAGCTGTCATCTAATGGTTCTTCCGAATCATTGATGTAAACTTTTCCATCCACAATATTTACCGTTTCACCAGGCAGGCCAATTACTCTTTTTACAAAAAGCTGAGATGGATCATCCGGATACTTAAATATTACAATATCAAATCTCTCCGGATCCTTCGTCTTATATGCAAGGCGATTACCAAATACCCTGTCTCCTGTCATAATTGTCTGTTCCATAGATCCTGACGGCACTCTTGCATTGATATATACAAAGTGTCCTAACAGGAATGCTATAACAAAGACAACGAGAATAATCTTTGCATAGTCCCATAAATCTTTCCAGACAGACTGACTTTTGTTCTCCTGCTCTGCCTGGCTTTTTTCTTCATTTTCCATCTTCCGTCGTACCTCCAAAATTCATGCTATTGCATCATTTATCAATAATATAACATTTATTATCTTTAAATATGTAATAGCTGTTTTGCAAACGATGCATTGGATATAGTTTATCACATCTATTTCCTATTCACCATTAATTTTTTATAAAATTTACAACAATGCCGTAACATCTTAATTAAGTAAATACTAAAATTTATAGCTGATGTTTCACGTGAAACAATATTTATTTTTAAGTTATTCAGACAACTATGCTCAATTAAAACATTACAATAATTATTCTCTGCTGAAAAAATAAGCGTATATGTTTCACGTGAAACATATACGCTATTTTCGTTATACTTCCTGCTGATAATGTTCCAGGAAATCTCTGATTTTTCCTGCTGCCTCTTTTAAAACCTCTATTCTCGGTAAATAAACTACCCTGAAGTGATCTGGCTGCTGCCAGTTAAATCCACCACCATGTACAAGCAGGATTTTCTTCTCTTTTAACAGATCCAATGCAAATTTTTCATCATTTACAATATTGAATTTCTTTGTATCAATTTTAGGGAACATATAAAATGCCGCCTTGGGTTTAACAGCAGTAATTCCCGGGATATCTGTCAGTGCATTGTAAATATACTCCCTCTGCTCATAAATACGTCCACCTGGAACAATATAACTTTCTACACTCTGATGTCCTCCTAATGCAGTCTGAACAATGGACTGTGCCGGTACATTAGAACAAAGTCTCATATTTGAAAGCATCTTGATACCTTCTATATAATCTTTTGCAATTGCTTTATTACCGCTAAGAATCATCCATCCAATTCTAAATCCGGCAATCATATGTGATTTTGATAATCCACTAAAAGTAACACAGAATAAATCCGGAGCCATTGATGCAATAGAAATATGTTCTGCATCATCCATTACCAGGCGGTCATAAATTTCATCAGAGAAAATAATCAGATGATGTTCTCTGGCAATATCAACAATCTGCTGCAATACTTCTCTTGGATATAATGCACCTGTTGGATTATTTGGGTTGATAATAACAATTGCTTTCGTCCTGCTGGTAATCTTTCTTCTTATATCATCCATATCCGGATACCATTCTGCCTGCTCATCGCAGATGTAATGTACAGCTTTTCCTCCTGCCAGAGTAGCGCATGCTGTCCATAACGGATAATCCGGAGACGGAATTAAAATCTCATCTCCATTGTCTAACAAAGCTGACATACTAAGATTTATTAACTCGCTGACTCCATTTCCTGTATAAATATCTTCGATTGATACATTAGGAAGTTTTTTCAGCTGAGCGTACTGCATGATTGCTTTTCTGGCAGAAAATAAACCTTTTGCCGGAGAATAGCCTTCACATTCTGTCAGTTGCTGTCTCATATCATAGATAACTTCATCCGGTGTTCTGAATCCAAACGGTGCAGGATTTCCAATATTCAGTTTCAAAACCTGAGTTCCTGCATCTTCCATACGTGCAGCCTCCTCTACAACAGGCCCTCTTACGTCATATAGTACATTATTTAATTTTGATGATTTCTTAAATTCACGAACCTGTGCTTCCTCAACTGCCTCGTTATTATTTTCTTTCATATTATTATAGTTGTAATCAAATTTCATATTTTCCATCTGAAACTCTGCCTCGTTTGTCTCTTTCTTTAATGTTTCTACTGTTACATCATTTCCTTTTAACCAATCGACATCTACCTGTAATGTATTTGCAAGAAAATGAAGAATTTCTGATCTTGGAGTTGTTTTTCCACTCAAATACTGGCTTACATGGCTCTTTCCAAGCTTTACACCCTGTTCAGCCGCCGTCTTAACCAGATCGATCTGCTTCATATTTTTCTGTTCCATTGCTATCTTCAATCGCTCAGCAAATTTATTATTCATATAAAATTACCTCCCAGCTTACTTCTCAACGCATAATATTGTTTATTTTACTATAATCAAACAAATAAAATCATCAGCTTCGCTACTTACTTGATTCAATAAAGTCAAAGGATATTCGCAATCAAAGCAGGGGGACTTCCTTGATTTGGTCAAATTAGAAGTAATAATTTTCATATCTTTCCATATATTATATATAGAAACAAAATATATCTTTCCCCAGAAACTTTTATCACTCTTCGTAAAAACTATTATTATTTTAAAAATATGTCCAAGTAAGTTCAACATAGTTCACTTTTTTATGTTGTGCAACCATATGTTCTGTTTATTTTGGAACCCGCAAGATTACGCGGTTTTTACTTTGTCATTATATTATAATTGAACTAAAAATTCAACGATAACTTTCACATTTTTTTGTAATTCAATTGTTCCCCACTTTCGGTTCAATTTATAGTTTAATTTTACCTTGAACTATATTGAACATTTTATCAGCATGTTTAAATATCGGTTCAATTGGTTCATTTTATGTGTTGAACTAATATTTAAACTTACTCTGAACTTTTCTTCGTGTTTTAGTCATTAGTTCAATCATGTTCAATTTTAAAGTTCAAGCGTAATTCAGCTTATTTTCCCATTTATTTCGCTATTTATTCAAAATACCCTTATTATCACGCTTAATACGGTTCAATTTTGCTTATTTTTATCTTATATCCTATATTTTTATTCTTATTTTAATAATTCCGAAGTGACTTTTTATATTCTTCATCCCAAAAGAATTCTGCCTATAGGATTCTTCGCCTTCGATGAGCCCCTGTAAGCAGCATTCGCTTTCTGCCGCAACGTGCTCCCGCCTGATAGGACTTTTTGATGTGATTTTATGTACCAGGAAATTTATTTGGAATTTCTATTACATAAAATCACACCAAAAAAATCCCCTGCTCTGTATAAAACAATAAGCAAGGGATTTCTTTGATGTCAGTCACATAATAACTACACATCTCATATTTAATTTTTATTCGGTACTGTAAATTATTATGCTTATATCTTGTCAATCGGATATTCGCAATCCGCTTTCGCTACTTGCTCATAACCGAATAACTGCTCCGCAGTTTATCAGGAGGGGCTTGTACCCCTCCTGATACAAGCAAGTCCCACCCACTGCTTATTGCTTCTCGCAATTGAAGCAGGGGACTTACTTAATTCGGTTAAATTCACTCAATCTCAGTGTTTAAAGTATATTGTAGCACTATTTATTGTACTGTAAATATTTTCTATCCTGTTTATAGCCCTTTTATTACTCAGGTTTTACAATTTTACCTGCCACAGCACAAGCTGCTGCTGTTTTTGGAGATGCCAGATAAATTTCTACTTTTGATGTTCCCATACGGCCAAGGAAGTTTCTGTTATTTGTGGCTACTACGCGTTCTCCGTCTGTAAGAATTCCGCCTGTACGACCACAACATAATCCGCATCCAGGATGTGTGATAATAGCTCCTGCCTCTGCAAGTACATCCATAATTCCCATATCTATCGCCTGACGGTATATTTTGCGGCTTGCAGGCGTTACGATCAGTTTTACATATTTTGCTACCTTCTTGCCTTTTAAGACCTCTGCCGCTGCTTTAAGGTCCTCCAGACGACCGTTTGTACAGGAGCCAATGAATACCTGATCAATTTCCGTTCCTTCAAGGTCACTTACATCTCTGATCTTGTCTACCTGAGAAGGACATGCCATAACAGGCACAAAGTCTTCTGCGCGATATGTAATCGTCTTTATATATGTTGCATCTGTGTCTCCTGAAAGGCTTTTCTGGAAATCATTTAACTCTATCCCGCAATATTCTGCTGTCTTTTCATCCGGTGTAAATAATGCACATTTAGCACCTGCTTCAATTGCCATGTTAGCCATTGTCATACGGCTTGCAACTGTCATATTTTTCACTGTACTGCCAGTAAACTCAAGCGCTCTGTAAGTTGCGCCATCAGCTCCCAGATCACCGATCAGACGCAGAATAATGTCTTTTGACATAACATTCTCCGGAAGTTCTCCGTCAACTACTACTTTGATGGTCTCCGGAACCTTGATCCACATCGTTCCTGTTCCCAGGATACTTGCCATTTCTGTATATCCGATACCTGAAGAAAATGCACCAACACAACCATAAGTAGTTGTATGGCTGTCTGTACCAAATACAATATTTCCTGGTTTTACATAGCCTGCTTCTGTCATTAACTGATGACAGATTCCGTCACTTCTGTGAACATTTTTCATGCCATATTTTTTTGCAAAAGCATCTCCTGCATGGAAATGCCTTGTATCATCTAACTGACTTGCAGGAACCAGATGATCATAGATAAGGACAACTTTATCTGGATCCCAGAGCTTCGTAAAGCCCATTTCCTCGAACTTTTCTGCTACGAATGGAATAAATATGTCATGAATCATAACTCTGTCTACATTGACCGTTACGATGTCTCCTGGCTTTACTGTTTTTCCAACATTATTTCTTATGATTTTCTCAATAACTGTCTCGCCCATTTACTTCTCCTTTCTCATTAATCCAGTCCGTTTAATTTACGCATGGCTTTTACAAGTCCGCCTGCCTGGATAATACTCATCAGATTCTCTGGAAGAGAAGCAATTGGATATTGTTTTCCGTTATAATCTACGTGTTCATTCATTACTACAGTTACTTCATCGCCTTCTTTGATATCATCATGAATATCTGGCTGCTCAATTAATAAAAGACCATTGTTAATGGAATTTCTGAAGAAAATTCGTGCAAAAGACTTCGCAATTACGCACTGAATTCCCAGTGCTTTGATAATTTCCGGTGCCTGTTCCCTGGAAGATCCGCATCCAAAATTCTTTCCGGCAACAATAATGTCACCTTTCTGAATCTGACCTGCCAGTTCCGGACGCAGAGGACTGAATCCATACTGTTTCATATCGTCAATTGTTTTCAGTGCCAGATACTCTGTAGGAATAATGATATCTGTATCAATATCATCATCCAATACCCATACCTTTCCTGTAAATTTTTCCATAATCTTACCTCTTTATTTCTATCTGCATATTTATGATATCAGGGGCAAAAGACCTTTGTCCCTAAAATCATATTTATTATAAGTTTCACGTGAAACATTTTATACTTCACTTGCTAACGCAATCTTTCCGGCAATAGCAGACGCTGTAACAGTTGCAGCTGAACCCAGATATACTTTTGAACTTGGATGTCCTGCACGTCCTTTGAAATTACGTGTTCCTGTACTGATCAGAACTTCATTTTCGCCGATAACACCCTGGCAGCTTCCCCAGCATACACTGCAGTTCGGATTCATAACAATGGCTCCAGCGTCCATAAACACATCCAGAAGGCCTTCTTTTAATGCCTGACGGTAAATAGTCTGGCTGGCAGGCACAACAAGGAATCTGACGCCCTCAGCCACCTTCTTGCCTTTGATGATTTCTGCCCCGACACGAAGATCTTCAATACGTCCATTGTTACAGGAGCCAAGGAAAGCTTCATTAATTTCAATTCCACATGTTTCTTCTGCCGGAACTACATTATCTACAAAGTCCGGTTTAGCAACTACAGGACAAACTTTTGCTAAATCAAATGTATATTCTCTTGCGTAAACAGCATCCGGATCACTGTGATAGATAGCTTTTGGCTCACGTCCATGTTCTTTCAGATATTCAATCGCTTTCTCATCTGCTTCGAAAATACCAGTCTTAGCTCCGGCTTCTACTGCCATGTTGCAAAGCGCCATACGATCACTGATGCTGAGTGTTTTTGCGCCTTCCCCTGTAAACTCCATAGCCTGATAATTACATCCATTTGCTCCGATTTCACCGATAATAGTGAGGATTAAATCTCTCGCATAAACTCCTTCCGGAAGTTTTCCGATAAGATTGAATTTTACACTTTCAGGTACCAGAACCCATGATGTTCCTGTAACCATACCATACAGGAAATCTGTGCAGCCTACACCTGTTCCGAATGCTCCCAGCGCTCCATAAGAGCAGGTATGGCTGTCTGCACCAAAGATCAATTCACCTGGACGAACATAGTTCTCGATCATAACCTGATGGCAAACTCCCTTTCCTTCCCAGAAATCAATATTATTTTCTTTCGCAAAATCTCTCATTTTCTTCTGAGAAGCAGCCGTTTTCGGACTGTCTGAAGGTACATTATGGTCCACGATAAACACAAGTTTGCCTGGATCTGCAATATGCGGATTCTTTAATTTATTGCGGTACATATCAACGGTAAGATGTGTTGTTCCATCATTACTCATTAGACGGTCAAGTTTAACTGTATGGATATCTCCCGGTTTTACGCTGTCAACACCGGCTGCCGCAGCAATAATCTTTTCTGCAATTGTCATTCCCATCTTATTTTTCCTCCTTATTCAGAGATGCGATCAGACCGCCCTGATTTAAGATATTCTGCATATACTCCGGAAGTTTTGTGCAAGAATAAGTTTTTCCATTTGCTTCAACCGTTCCCTCTGACATATGAAGAATCATCTGATCACCTGTTTTCACTTCGTCCGGAAGATCTTTACAAACAATTACCGGCAAACCAATATTGATTGAATTTCTGTAAAAAATTCGTGCAAAAGATTTCGCTACAACTGCCTGTACTCCCAATGCTTTTAATACACCAGGCGCCTGCTCTCTGGATGAACCACATCCAAAGTTCTCTCCACCTACTACAAAATCACCAGATTTTACTTTCTTTGAGAAATCCGGATCCAATGATTCAAAAGCATGTCCTTTCATCTCATCCAGATTCGGAAGTAGCAGATACTGTGATGCTATGATCTGGTCTGTATCCAGATCATTATGAAATTTGAAAATTGTCCCTGTTTCCATAAAAATCATTTTCCTTTCTGTATCATTTATCTTTATGATTTGTCTTTATCATTTATCTCGCTTTAGCGATTTATTCAGATAAACTCTTTTCCTATTTTAGCACAAAAGACTAATGATTGAAAATGTCTTTTACAAAAAATGGCCTTTGCATTTTTCTCTGCTCATGCCTCTCAACACATCATATCCGGCTTCTTCCAGCCCTTTTTCATCCATAATGCATTGTCCCGGCAATGTGAATTTTTCCAGATATTGTGCAAGACTGGTACAGTCATCTGATACGCTCAGTTCCTCCTGGTGTACTTCTCTTCCCAAACGCTTTTCTATAAATTCACGACTGAGTGACCCATCCAGATGGCAGTGCAATTCTATCTTGGGTAATGCGATCAGTTGTTCCTGTGTCGTGATGTTTCTCCATTTCGTATTTCGTATATACTTTAGTAAGTGTTTTGAAAAAGGCTTTATGCCAGGTTCATTGGACCGAATCCCAGTGGCAGCAGCTCTTTCAGGGTATAAATATCATAATGTTCCTTATCCACTGCCAAAACAATCTTAAATGTCTCCGGGTTACAAAATTCCATCATTACCTGTCGGCACACACCGCATGGAGCCGCGTATTCGGTCAAAACACCGCCTTTTCCGCCAACAATGCAAATCGCATCAAATTCCTTTATCCCCTCGCTTACAGCCTTAAAGAACGCAGTTCTCTCAGCGCAGTTAGTAGGTGTGTATGCTGCATTTTCAATATTACACCCTGTATAGATTTCTCCATTCTTCGCAAGCAGTGCTGCGCCAACTTTAAAATTGGAATATGGTGCATAAGAAAATTTCAACTGTTCAATTGCTGTCCCGATTAATTTATCAATCATCGTTTTGTCTAAGTTCTGCATAATCTACACCCCCGTTAATTACTGTCTTTATTTTTCATTATCAAATACTTACCTTGCGTAATTATTATGTCAATCGGATATTCGCAATCCGCTTCCGCTACGTGGCTTTACACCGAATAACTGCTTCGCAGTTTATTGCTCTTCGCAACCTCCGCAGGAGACTTACCTGATTCGGTTAAATCAATAACCAGTTGCTTCTTCATTCTTTACAATCTTAATGATTCTGCTCGTTCCCAGTCTGTCTGCACCCAGAGAAAGAAATTTCTCAGCATCATCCAGAGAAGAAATACCACCTGCTGCTTTCATTTTTACATTTGGTCCAACGTGTTTGGAAAACAGTTCGATGTCTTCAAATGTTGCTCCGCCACCGCCAAATCCTGTTGACGTTTTGATATAATCAGCTCCCGCCGCTGTTACGATCTCACACATTTTGATTTTCTCTTCTGTAGTGAGGAAGCAAGTCTCAATGATAACTTTGAGAATTTTTTCTCCGCATGCTGCTTTGAGAGTTCTGATCTCGTTCTCAATCAGATCATATTTCTTATCTTTTAACCATCCGATGTTAATTACCATATCAATTTCCGATGCACCGTTTGCAATGGCATCTTTGGTCTCAAATTCTTTCGTTGCTGTTGTTGTATTTCCATTTGGGAAGCCAATAACTGTGCATACTGCCATTTTTCCGTTCATGTATTCTGCTGCTTCTTTTACATAACATGGAGGAATACATACAGATGCGGTTCCATATTTCATTGCATCATCACAAATCTGCTTAATTTCTTCCCATGTGGATGGTTGAAGAAGTAATGTATGATCTACATGTTTTAAGATTTCTTTAATTTCCATTTTTACTTATCCTCTTTTCTTTCTGTCACTGCCGGTTCCGCTCGTTGCGATTATTCATTCATACTCACCAGCTGCTATTTAGCCTGATCTTCTTTAATCATTCTTCTTATGGCCTCTACAGCTACACGAATAGCCATATCTGTGTCGTGAACTACCGGATTCTCCAGACCAAGCTTCTCTCTCCTGATTTGCTACCGCAGGATATTCAATTGGTGCATATTCTCTGGTAGTTCCTTCCATACGGACTGCACCTGTGGCAATCACTACATCACCACTCTTTACTTCCGGCTGCATTCCTCCGCATATACCAATTCTCACAAATGTATCTGCACCGCAACGGTACAGTTCTTCCATTGCTATGGATGCGAATGGCCCACCAATTCCTGTTGATGTTACGCTTACCTTTACACCGTCGAATGTTCCTGTGTATGTAACATATTCCCGGTTATCCGCGATCAGCACCGGATCATCAAAATACTGTGCAATTTTGGCACATCTTTTGGGATCTCCCGGCAGGATCACATAACGTCCTACTTCGCCTTTTGCCACCTGAATATGATACTGTCTGCTTGCGTCTTCTGAATAATTTTTCATGGTCTTTCCATCCTTTACTAAAGTTTTTTCGTAACTGTTCAGTAATTTTCTATCCTGTGATGAGATAATTCTTATTGTCTTTTAACCCAAACACGGCTTTATCTCTGTCCTTTATCGTACGGGATACCCTCTGCTTTCGGTGCTCTGGAATTCTTTGACACAAATGCAAGAACAATCAGAGAAATAATATACGGGAACATATTGTATAAGGTACTTGGAAGCTTTAATGCTACCAGTACGTCAAATCCTGTATAAACATTTGAAAGTGCACGGAACAGACCAAACAGAAGTGCTGCAAGTCCGATATTCACCGATTTCCACTGACCAAAGATCATAACTGCAAGTGCAAGGAATCCAAATCCCGCAACACCATTCTCAAATTTCCATTCACTGACACCGGCTGTAATATAAACCAGCCCGCCAAGTCCGCCCAATGCTCCAGAAATCAAAACACCTGCATATCGCATTTTGTAAACGTTAATTCCTACGGAGTCTGCTGCCTGCGGATGCTCACCACATGTCATAAGACGGAGACCAAACTTAGTCTTATATAATATGATATATGATGCGACAAGAATCAGCAATGCCAAAAGCATAAACCAGCTAAATTCGAACTTCCCAATGTTTACAAGAAATGCTTTTTTTGCTTCTTTGTACGCAACTGTAGAAGAACAAACGCTTAAACTATACAGCCTAACAAAACGAGGCCAGGCTTATCATATGCCAATGGAGATACAGAATAATTTCCTGGCAAAATAAATACACAAAGATCCTGTTCTTTATAGCATAGTTTGAACAGGATCTTTTTATAATGCTTTATTTTCTATCTAAAATTTTATTAAACCGACTAAAGAACGTTGAAGTTGTTATTATCGCTGCCAAAATATCACTGATTGGCTCAGCCAAAAATACCGCAAATACTTTATTCTGGATAAAATGCGGCAGGATAAAAATCAACGGAATCAACAGAATCAATTTTCTTAAGCAGGCAAGTAATAAACTAACTTTTGCCTGGCCCAATGCCATGAAACTCTGCTGACAAGCAACTTGGAATCCAAGAGAAAAAATACCTGCCATGTAAATTCTTAACGCCCATGCCGTATACGTGATTAATTCTGTATTATTCGAAAAAATACCTGCAAACATCTTCGGAAATAGAAGCATAATCAACCAGAAGCATCCCGTAAAAATTGTACAAACTGTAAATTGAGTAAAAAATGCTTTTTTTACTCGATTTCTATTTCCTGCACCATAGTTATAGCTCATGATTGGCTGTCCACCCTGACAAATTCCCTGTAATGGTAATGTTGCAAGCTGGCTAACACTGGTAATAATTGTCATAGCCCCTACTGCGAGATCTCCGCCATATCTTGACAAACTGGAAGTAAAACTGATAGACAAAATACTTTCCGTAGATAACATGACAAATGTAGATATACCAAGAGCAAGGCATGGTAAGATGATTTCTTTTTGCAGTTTAAAGTTTTCTTTTTTAAGATGCAGAATCGTCTTCTTTCCTGACAAGAAACGAAGGATCCATATTGCCCCTACAGCCTGACTCAAAACAGTTGCGAGTGCAGCTCCCTTTACTCCAAGATGAAATACGAAGATAAAAATCGGATCAAGAATGATATTGATTACAGCACCAATCACTGTTGTCATCATGCTGATCTTCGCAAAGCCCTGTGTCGTAATAAATGGATTCATTCCCATCACGATCAAAACAAAAATACTTCCAAGAATATAAATCCTTGCATAATCCACGCCATAAGGAAGTGTCTTATCGCTAGCACCAAACATCGTCAGTAACTGTGGCGCAAAAGTAAAGAATATCACCGTCAAAGCTGCGGCCATAAGCATGAGGATTGCAAAACAATTTCCAAGAATCTTTTCAGCTGTCTTATTATCTTTCTTTCCCATAGAAATCGCTGCACGCGGTGCACCTCCGGATCCTGCCAGCATGGCGAAGGCATTGATCAGCATGAGAATTGGCGTAAACAATCCAACACCTGTTAATGCTGCGGCACCGACACCTGGAATATGTCCGATATAAATACGGTCAACAATATTATATAAAAGGTTGATGATTTGAGCCACAACAGCCGGTATTGCAAGCTGGGCCAAAAGACGTGGTATTTTTTCTGTTTCCATAGCTTGTGCGTTTGACTTACTGTTCATGTCTGTGTCCTCCTAAATATTATCTAGTACAGCGAAAATTAAGTATCTGCTATATTGACGTAGGATGATTTCTTCATATGCAAGGCGGAGGAATGAGGCGTAGCGGTGGCTACGACGATTGACGACAACGCAGCAGATGAAAAATCAGACAAGTCAATATGGCGGTTACTTAATATTCGCTGTACTAGTCATCTCAATATAATCAAATTGCTTATGCAGTCTCTCCCCTAAGTGTTCTGGTATTCTTGATAATGTACAAAACAACTGATACAACCATCATTATAGCACACAAACCAATTAACAGATCTGACACCATTGGTGTAATGTGGAACCATATAATATGCACAGCCACAGTTCCATATAATAAAAAGGTTACTATTTTTCCATGCCAATCTGCACCATGCACTTTTCCTGTTTTTCGTATCACAAGGCATCCACTAACCGCCATATAAAGTTCCTTAACTGCCATTATAACGATCAACGGGAGCATATGTGGAAAGCGAGTAAACGAGCAAATCAACATTGCTGCCTGTGTCAGCTTATCGGCAACCGGATCGAGAATCTTTCCTAGATTGCTAATCATATGAAATCTTCTTGCAATATATCCATCAGCGAGATCCGTAAGACCGGATAGCAATAAGATTTCTCCTGCTAACAAAGGATTTTCCTTTACACAATAACTCCATATAATTACTGGAATCAGACAAAACCGAAAAAAAGAAAGCAAATTGGGTACTGTAATAATTCTATTCAAATTTTCTTTCTGACTTCCTTCACTCTGCATGTACGGTCACATCACTTTCCTTTTGTTTCGACATAAACCAATAAAATACAGCACAAAATGCCAATGCAAATACAACACCAAAAACATTCTGAATCACTCTAAGACTAACTGCTCCTTTTAATCCATAACTTTCCGCAGCAATTGCGAGAGCGCCAAAGGTATTAAATACAGCCTGCCAGCCGTATTGCGCTGAAAATCCTACACCAATTCCACCAAGAATTCCTATATAAGCATAGATGGATGATGGAAGCAGAAAATATAATACGGTGAAGCATATAACACCTACAATATTTCCGACAATCCTTTTACGGACTCTGTATTGCATGTCTTCCACAAACGGCAAAATTGCTGACATAGCTGCAATACCTGCCCACATTGCACGTGGCATATTGCAAAGTTCTGCAATGCAAAGGACAATTGGTACACATATAATCTGGCATAACTGCCATTTTGTTCTCGATGAAGTGATATCAAATTCCTGGATTAGATCTTTCAAATTTCTTTTAAAAGTTCTATTTTTATGATTTCGATAAAATACAAAACAGGTAAGAACTGCGCCTAAAATCATTCCGGCCAATCGCATCTGATAGCTTGTTCCTGTAACATCATATCCATATAATAGCAGATAGCCAAGAACCAATGTAGATTGGTTAAACATGAATGGATTATGACATCCAAAAAATATCAACACTGCCAGTGCAGCAATATTTAACAGCATTCCCAGTACCGGTGAAAGCTGATTTGCAAGATGCGGACATACGACCATTATTACAAAGAACATAGCCAAAAGCATCGTAGATTGTCCAGTGTGGATTCCCAAATCCGCATTTCGAAATACCATAAGACATAATAAAACTACCACACCAACAATACTGTTTTCATTTCCAAACAGGATGCTGAAAACAGTAACAAATAAAAAGCAAAAAACCATTGTAACAGCTATCTTAATCAGATATACCAGTATATGATACATTTTTTCTTTCGTGGTTTCACTCTTTTTCAACAGGTTTTTCGATCCTGCCTGATTTAACTGTAATTCCTGATAAAATGTCATATAAATCCTCCCATCTTCTACTTTTATATTATATTCTCATTTGTCTGTATCGGAAGTTCTACAACAAATCTACATCCGCCATATTCCCGGTTTTCTGCTTTGATCGTTCCTCCCGCACTATCTACAATCCGCTTTACAAGTGCAAGACCAAGACCGTTTCCTTCTGCCTTATGAGAACCATCTACCTGATAAAACTTGTCGAATATTCTAGTCTTTACATCTTCCTCGATTCCTGGTCCTTCATCCTCCACAATGAACTTCACAGAATTCTTTTCCTGTTTCAGAAACATCGTAATTGTTCCCTTTGCCGGACTAAACTTGATTGCATTATCTAAAAGATTCATCCAGATATGCATAAGAAGTCCTTCATTTCCAGTATATTTGACTTCCTCCAATTCTACCTGGAAGCCAATTTCTTTTTCTGTCCATTTTGATTCCAAAGAAAGAAATGCCTGACGAATCTGTTCATCCAGTCGATATTTCGTTTTTTTCATTGGTATATTCTGATTCTCCAATTTAGACAACAACAAAATATTTCCAACCAACCCAGAAAGCCTCTTCGTGTTAAATAAGATTTTTTCTACATATCCCTCTTGCTCCTGCGATAATTCTTCTCCCTGAAGAAGCATTGTATAACCTTCAATGGCATTGATAGGGGTCTTAAACTCATGAGAAACATTAGATACGAAATCCATCTGCAGCACTTCTGTTGCACGAAGCTCTTTTGTCATCACGTTGAAACTTTGGTAGGATTCACCAACCTCTGCTATACGACTGTTCGTTTCCAAATGCTGTTCAAAATCTCCTTGAGAAACTTCCTTCATTGCTTTACTGAGTCTGGTAATTGGCTCCAGTAACTTTGCATTAATAAAAGAAGTAATGAGCCCTGCGATCAGTGTATTAAAAATCAAAAGCCAGCCAAGCACAGGTATACTCCCCGGTAGCTTAAAGAAATGATTTAAAAATGCAAATAATAAAGCAGATATCACTGTTGAAAATACGAGAGACAGCCAGATTGCACCAGTCAGACAGGACCGAATCTTCAATCTTTTTTCTTTCTTCTGATTCATTATTTTTTCACCACCTTATATCCAATTCCACGCATGGTTACAATTTCGAAATTTGGGTTATCTTTAAAACGCTCCCTAATTCTTCCTATATGCACCTCTATCGTATGTGGGTCTGCCTCTGTCTCATATCCCCAAACTTCATCCATTAACTGCTGTTTTGTAAATGTTCTTCCCGGCGAAGCTGCCAGCTTATATAAAAGCAGAAATTCTTTTTTCGGTAAAACAAGGCTTTCCTTATCCGTTGTAACGGTCATTGCATCATAATCAAACTCTGTTGAACCAATCACAATTTTATGTTCATTCAGGATCTGTGCACGACGGAGCAATGCGCCTACTCTTAAAACCATTTCATTCACATTTACCGGTTTTACCATATAATCATCACTTCCAGAAAGAAATCCCTGGCGCATGTCATCAAAGTTTCCTTTTGCAGTGATCATAAGTACCGGTATCTGGTATCCTGCTGAACGAAGTTCCGACACCAGCTCATAACCATCCATAACCGGCATCATGATATCGGAAATAATCAGATCAATATATTCCTTATCCAATACTTCTAATGCCTGAGCTCCATCCGGTGCACTTTTAACCTGATAACCATTCTTCTCGAGCACTTTCTGAAATAGCTGGCTTAATTCTTTATCATCTTCTACAATTAATATCTGAAACACGTTTTCCTTCCTCCCTGTTATCTATTAAAACAGATATCTTGCCCATCCAAGCAGATGCTGTACCAAAAACACATTTCTCTGACGTTTTTTTGTTAATTCAATCGGTTTTACATGATACGGATCATGATACGTGCCATCTTCTAATGCCTGTCGGGATACTTTTTCATATTCCATCATTCCTTCTTCCAACTGTTTATTGATTTCTTTGCTACGTATTACAAGCATCAGTTCCGTATCCAGATACGTACTTCTCATATCCATGTTAAAGGAACCAATCACAGATATATCATCATCGATCAGGATGCTTTTTCCATGGTAAGAATAACCGCCTTCATATTCCCAGATGTCAATTCCTGTATTTAAAATCTTATTTCTATTTTTTGCATAATCAGCAGACCCGAATGGATTGCCATTATTTGCAACCGAATTTGTCATGATTGAAAAATTTGGAACATTCTCTGCAATCTCCTCCCATGTATTGTACATCATATCATTACAGATAATATATGGTGTATGAATCTTTACACGATTCTTCGCACTTTTCATCAATTCTCCCAGCTGATACCACACTACTGGTTCCTTGGAAGCTGTGTGAATAGGATTTGATACCAATGCAATCTTTTCTGTCTCAAACGTTTCGTCTGTATAATCCGTATCGAAAATCATTCCCTTGTTTTCATTAAAATATTGCTGATATCCTTCCTGCAGTTCTAATACTGCCTTCTTTACAGATTTTCTATTTGCAAGTTTCTTATCATTATGAAAATAGCCACTATCTTCTTGTTCCCATATCGTTTCAAAATAATCTAACAACTGGTTGACTGAATTTTCTTTCCTTGGTTCATCGCAAATAACCAACACATCTCTGTCATAGTTCTTGTGTCCTGGAAAATCGCCCAGGAAATAATTATATGTATTTCTTCCTCCAAGAATATAGTTCTTACCATCTGCAATCAAATATTTATCATGCATTCTTCCCATCATTTTCCATGGTTTCAACGGATTGGCCTTATTGTATAATTTGATTTCAACATTCTCATGGGAAGATAATCCATAAAAATACGGATTACCTTCCATATCAATCCAACTCTCCATTCCATCTACCAGCAAGCGAACATGTACACCTCTGTCTGCCGCATCACGAAGAGCTCCTAAGATCAATTTCCCACTTTCATCGGATTTGAATGCAAACGTAGAAAGAATAATTTCCTCTTTTGCATTCTTAATCAATCGCACTCTTTGTAAAAGAGCTTCCGAATTCTTTTCTATGATCACTGCCCGTTCTGGATTCTCACTGCATTCGTTCCACGACTCATTATGTATTTCTTTTATGGTTTTTTCGGACATTTCTGGCTGTTTTTTATATGCAATGCAGATTCCAAGTAATTCATAACAAGCCATAAACAGAAGAACTGCCAGTATAACAAGAAGAATTTTACATATTTTATGCTTTTTCATTGTATATCACCTGATTCCTTTTTTCTATGCTTATATAATACAATGACAATCTCAATTCAACCTCAACAAAATTTATTTTTTTCACCTAAACGGAAATTCTGTACAAATCATTCGATATAACAAAACGACCTCTCAAAAACAGTCGACTTTTAAATTAACTGTTTTTTGAGAGATCGTTACATCAGATTCTTATAGCAATCCAGCAAATAATCTCATAAATAATTGTCCTAATCGTAAATATGCACTGCGTCCGGTACAATATTGTTCTGTCACATCACGACATTCACCCATGGTTTTTATCAAATCACTCTTTATATCTAAAACAGACTGACAATCTATCATAAAACATCCATTTTCAAAATGATGGTATAAACTTCGATAATCCAGATTAATTATTCTACAAGTTGCCATACAGTCATCCACCACACTCATTTTTGCATGGCAGAAACCAGGAGTCCATTCATAAACACGCACACCATGTTTAACCAATCCATGATAAAAAGAACGAGTGATATTATAAATAAATTTTTTGTCTGGAATACCCGGTGTAATAATTCTGACATCCACTCCTCGCTTAGCAGCCAAACATAACGCATGTGTCATTTCGTCTGTTATAATCAGATATGGAGTCATGAACCAACAGTATTTTTCAGCTTTATTTATCATACTAATATAAACTTCTTCTCCAACCTGTTCATTATCCATAGGACTGTCTGCATAAGGCTGAATAAACCCCGTTTGCTGCGCCTTGTAATCATAATGAAAAATATATTTACCAAAATCAGGATCATTCGCATCTTTATCACTAACCGCATTCCACATTTCCAAAAATGTCACTGTGAGTGACTGAACAGCATCTCCTTCTAAACGAATACCTGTATCTTTCCATTGTCCATAAGGATGTGTATAATTAAAATATTCATTTGCGAGGTTGTATCCACCGGTAAACCCAACTTTCCCGTCAATAACCGTTATTTTTCTATGATCACGATTGTTCAAGAACAAATTTAAACCTGGTACAAACGGATTGAATACACGGCAATGAATTCCTACGCACTCCATTTTTTTTACAAAATCAGTATTAATAAATCCTATAGAACCCATATCATCATAAAATATGCGTACTTCCACTCCAACTTTTACTCGTTCTTCCAGAATCTTTTGGATCTTATGCCACGCCTCTGCATCTTCTATAGCATGATACTCCATGAAGATAAACTTCTGTGCCTTTGCAAGATCTTCAAGCTGGGTCTCTAATCCCTTTACTGCTTCATCGAAATACATCACATCCGTATTCTGATAGATTGGATACTGCGAATTTCTTTGTATATAACTTGCAATATTTCCTGCCTTCGGAATCGTTTCGTTTATTCTGCTTAAACACTCCTGATTATCGGAAAGCATTGGTAACAATTTGCTATCAATTTCTGCATATCGCTCACGCATTTTATGTGTGCCACCATTCAAACCAATCAATAAATATAGGCCTACACCCATAATTGGGAAAATTAAAATTAATATAACCCAAGGCATTTTCATGGAAGATGTCTTATCTGATGCATACAATCTCAAAACTAAAATTCCACTTAAAATCCTTGTAAATAGATTTATGATTTCTGCATATTCATTTAAGCGTGTTACAATAGTAATAATAAAAACTACTTCTAGAAGAATGCAGATTATGGAAAACACAATCGTTTTACTCCGTTTTTTGTTTTCGCTTTTCCTTCTAAAGTATCTTGTTTCATATATATTCCAACCTTTCTACTCAATCAAATTTCTGCTTAAATTTCGTGGAACATACCAATTTTGTCTTTTATTCTCTGCATTTCATTATCTGCTTCAATGACAACTCTTGCAGAATGAAGTAATTCTTCACTGATCTCTTCATATCCAGGCATTTCTTCAATGCCTTTTTTATAACGAAGCTGATGTTCCAACGTTGCCCAGAAATTCATCCCATTAGTTCGGATTTAAAGTTCTACACGCATAGGTGTTTTACCCTTAGCAAAAAATACAGGAATCTCAACAATCATGTGATAGCTTCGATAGCCATTTGGTTTGGGATTTTTTATATAATCCTTTACTTCAATAACTTTGATATCATCTTGTTGTGTGATCAAATCAGATATCATATAAATATCATCAATAAATGCACAAACTATTCGAACACCTGCTACATCATTTAGATATGTTTGTATATTCTCTGTTGTAAAATCATGTCCCATTTTCTGCAGTTTATTATAAATACTATTGGGTTTCTTAATTCTTGTCTTTATAAATGAAATAGGATTTCGATTGTTCTCAACTGAAAATTCATCATCTAAAACCTCAAGTTTGGTTTGAATTTCCCGGATAGCACAACGATACATCATCATTAAATTATAAAACTTTGTAGCATTCTTTAAAAACTGCATTGATTCCGGATTATCCATCCAGAGTTTTTCTACTTCTTCCTTTGTCATGGTAATTTCCTTCCTACTTCTTATTTATAAATACTATTTATTTTGATAATTGATTTGTTCTCCTTGAATTACAGGATAATGCTTTCCTGCAGAAGAAACATTTCCTTATCATCTTTCACCTGAAACGGATGCTCCTTAAAAGGGCGGAAACGTTCAATCTCAATTTCTATGATTCTTTCTTCTTTTTCTCCTAATTGTCTGTTTGTCTCAGTCATCTTGACTCCTTTCCTCCAGGATTCAGGATATAAAAAATGCCTGCCTGGAACTTTTGTTGTAAGTAAAGTTCCAAACAGACATTGCCGTTTGACCATTAGCTGTAGCTAATAGAATTGAATACTGTTTCAGCTAATTTATGTTTGCAGGTTTCGGAGAGATTGCTTCTTTTCCCGCCTTTTCTCTTATTTACATCCCCAAATAAGGGGTGACAACAGAGCGGAACCCAAATGTTAGCTGGAAATGGATCATTTTGAATGGAATTTCATGTCACGAACGTGATTAGAAAATAAGAAAAGCGTTCGCTGTCAGCTAATCCAGCTAACATTTTCGAACGCTTTGAAGCCCGTCGCCAAGAGGATTTGAACCTCCGACCCCTCGCTTAGGAGGCGAGTGCTCTATCCAGCTGAGCTATGACGACACATGCCGCAAACCCTTGATTTTACTGGGTTTCTTGGATTTT
>SKEL01000530.1_pt1 | contig 40811 bp, 27 predicted proteins | sample 4826741 | NCBI WGS metagenome assembly SKEL01 (sample SAMN11008810, study PRJNA524170) | human gut metagenome | biome: Human fecal sample; material: Feces; isolation source: fecal sample from pouch patient p33 | host: Homo sapiens | place: Israel: Tel-Aviv | collected 2016-03-22
ATATTTGAGCTAAAGATATTAATGCTGCTTCTGTCATATTACAAAAGTAATCACTTTAAAGAAAGCTACAAATAGTTACCCCCAAGAAATTGCGGGTGAGCCAGTTTATTATTTAAATTAATAAACAGGAGGATTATGTTCAGGCAGATTCATTTTAGAGTATTTTGGATAGGATGCTTTTTGAGCATGTTTTTATTACTATCAGCACAAAGTAAACTGGATAGCTTACACCATCTTCATGAAGTAGTAATTACTGCTAAAATTAATAAGGAAGTGATTCCGGTGCAGTCTTTATCTGGTGATAAGTTAGAAAAATTAGCCGTACATTCGGTTGCAGATGCCATACGCTATTTTTCGGGAGTACAAATAAAGGATTACGGTGGAATAGGAGGATTGAAGACCGTAAATATCCGAAGTATGGGGACGAATCATGTCGGAGTGTTCTATGATGGCATTGAATTGGGGAATGCACAGAATGGAGTGATTGATTTGGGACGCTTTTCTTTGGATAATATGGAGGCCGTTACTTTATATAATGGGCAGAAAAGTGCTATTTTCCAGCCGGCGAAAGATTTCGGTTCTGCCGGTTCTATTTATCTTCAGTCGAGAACGCCTGTTTTTCAGGCGAATAAGGCTTATCATGTAAAAGCTGCTTTTAAAACAGGTTCCTTTGGCGTTGTCAATCCATCTCTACTTTGGGAACAGAAACTAAGTGAGAATGTAAGTGCGTCACTTAGTACTGAATATATGTATACCACCGGAAAGTATAAATTTACTTATGCAGTAGCTGGGGGATACGATACTACGGCAGTCCGCCGTAATGGCGATGTGAATGCTTTACGCACGGAAGGTGGTTTATATGGTAAAATAAAAGGCGGTTACTGGCGCACAAAAGCTTATTTTTATAATTCAGAACGTGGGTATCCCGGTGCTGTTGTGCGGAATCGTTTTTCACATGAAGATCGCCAATGGGATACCAATTTCTTTCTTCAGTCTTCTTTCAAGAAAGATTTTGGTGAAGCATATAGTCTGTTGTTGAATACCAAATATGCATATGATTATTTACACTATTTGGCAGATCCCAGAAAAGAGGAGGCTACTATGTATGTAAATAATACATATCGTCAACAGGAGGTTTACTTGTCAATGGCTAATAGAGTCACTGTTCTTCCTTTTTGGAATATAAATCTTTCAGTGGACTACCAGTGGAATAAGTTGAATGCCAATCTGACTGATTTCCCTTATCCACGGCGAAATACGACGTTGGTGGCAGCGGCTACCTCTTTGCATTTTGATCGTTTTAAGTTTCAGGCTAGTGTCTTGGGAACTTTCGTGCATGAGAACGTTGCTTCGGATACTACTTCAGCTGGGAATAAAATGGAATTTACTCCTACTGCCATCGCTTCCTATAAACCTTTCAAGAATATTGATTTTAATTTGCGTGCCTTTTATAAGCGGATATTTCGTATGCCGACTTTAAATGATTTGTATTATACATTCATAGGAAATATCAAATTAAAACCAGAATATACAAATCAGTATAATATTGGATTCACTTATCAGAAGTTATTTACCGGAACATGGTTGCAAGCCTTGAATGTTCAGTTGGATGCATATTATAATGAAGTGGAAAATAAAATAATAGCTACTCCTACCAATAATTTCTTTCGTTGGACAATGATTAATTTGGGGCTTGTTGAAATAAAAGGAGTGGATGTTGTTTTACAAGGAGGCTGGAAATTAGGTGATAATTGGACCTTTGACAGCCGCTTATCATATACTTATCAGAAAGCACAGGATTTTACTGATAAGTTGGATGAGGATACATATGGAGGACAAATATCGTATATACCTTGGCATAGTGGCTCGGCTATACTAAATGCTGAATATAAATCATGGGAACTAAACTATAGTTTTATATATATAGGTGAGCGCTATGGTATTTCGGCCAATACTCCGCATAATTATTATCTTCCCTGGTATACAAGTGACGTGTCTCTGGCAAAGAAATTCAATTGGAAAAAGAAGGATTTCAAGTTGGCTTTGGAAGTCAATAATATTTTAAATCAACAATATGAAGTGGTGAGGGCTTATCCGATGCCAGGAACTAACTTTAAATTCATTTTAAACTTAACTATATGATTGTGAATAATATTTTTTCACGCATCTTGTTTGGAATATTAGCAAGTTGCTGTTTGCTGGCTTGCCGGGGAGAGCTTCCGGTTTTACCGTCTGATGAGATAGAAGTCGGTAAGGATCCTTTAGGGGGTGTTCATATTAAAGGAATGTATCTTCTCAATGAAGGAAATATGGGTAGTAATAAGTGTACACTTGATTTTTATGACAGTACTACCGGTAAGTATCATCGTAATATTTATGCTGAACGGAATCCATCTGTAGTGAAGGAGCTGGGAGATGTTGGAAATGATTTGCAGATTTATGGAGACAAGTTGTATGCTGTAATCAATTGTTCCAATTTTATAGAGGTGATGGATGTGGAAACTGCACAACATTTGGGGCAAATAGATGTGGTTAATTGCCGTTATATCACTTTTAGTAATGGAAAGGCGTATGTCAGTTCGTACGCGGGGCCTGTTGGGATAGATCCCAATGCGCGTCCGGGAAAAGTGGTTGAAGTGGATACGACAAATTTAGCTATCACCCGTGAAGTGGTAGTCGGTTATCAACCGGAAGAGATGGTGATAAAGGATGGAAAACTTTATGTTGCCAATTCTGGCGGATATCGTTTCCCTGATTATGACCGGACTGTATCGGTTATTGATTTGAAGACTTTTCAGGTTATTAAAACAATTGATGTAGCTATTAATCTTCACCATATGAAGTTGGATCGTTATGGACGTATATATGTTAGCTCGCGAGGGGATTATTATGGAACCGGATCAAATGTCTTTGTTATAGATACTCAAACGGATCGTGTGACAGGAAGCTTGGGTATTGCCGCGAGTGAAATGTGTTTAAGTGGGGACTCTATTTACATGACTAGTGTAGAATGGAGTTACGTTACAGAAAGTAATACAATTACTTATGCTCTCTATGACGTGAAACAAAATAAAATGGTCTCTCGCAATTTTATAACCGATGGAACAGAGGCGGAAATAGCAATTCCGTATGGGGTGACTGTGAACCCGGAGACGAAAGAAATATTTGTAACAGATGCAAAAAGTTATGTCGTGCCTGGTTATCTCTATTGTTTTAGTCCTGAAGGAAAGAAAAGATGGAAAGTCAGGGCAGGCGATATACCGGCTCATTTTGCTTTTACAACGAAAACATTTCAATAACTAACTGATATTTAATAAAAATGGACAAAAAGATTTTAAGACTAACATTAGTCGTTGCAGTTTCTTTATTTTGGGGAACTGCATTTACAGGGTGTAGTGATGAAGAAAATACTCCGGCGGCTTATCAACTAAAGAAGGAGGATATTCGTGTATCACAACCGGAGGGTGGTTTTGCGGTTGTGATAGATCAACTACTAAAAGTGCAGGTTGAAAGTGAATCAGACGAAGGAATCTCTTATGTGTGGTTGTTGGATGGTACTGAAATTGCTCAGACGAAAGGCTTGGAGTATATGTTTGAAGAGGTGGGAGAATACGAATTGACATTACGTGTGTCACAGGGAGAGAGTCGTTTTGATTATCCCTTTACGGTTACAGTAACTTTTGAAAACATAGAACCAGCTCCTGAAGGAGCGACAGCTTATGTTACTAAAGTTTTTGATTTTGTTCCGGCTGTCGGACAATTTACTAATACATTGCCGGTATATAAAGAAGGTGATACACAGGAGGCTATGAATGAAAAAGTATTGGCAGCCATTGGCAATAATAAAAAAGGAATGATTTCGTTAGGGGGATTCGGAGGATATGTTGTAGTCGGTTTTGACCATACGATAACCAATGTTACCGGGAAACGTGATTTTCGGGTACTTGGCAATGCTTTTTATTCTGCGGCTAATCCAGACTCTGGCGCGCCAGAAGGAGGAAGTTGTGAACCGGGAGTTATCATGGTGGCTTATGATAAAAATCAGAATGGGAGACCGGATGATGATGAATGGTATGAAATTGCTGGTAGTGCTCATGAAGATGCTACATTAGAATTATGGTATGATAAGGCTGTCGCTGCCGGGAATGATGTGAAGACTTATCGAAATTATGAAATTACTTACTATCGGCCGGAAAAAGAACCGATAACTGCGGAAGAAAGAGAAATGTATATTCGCTGGGAAGATAACCAGGGAAAATCTGGATATAAAGTGAAGAATACATTTCATAATCAATGCTATTACCCGGAATGGATAAAGGAAGATAAAGTAACATTTAAGGGAACTTGTTTGCCTCAAAATGCTGTTGATGAGAGTGGACAAGGAAGTTATTTTGTTTTGTATAAATTCCGATATGGTTATGCTGATAATGAATTGAATAGTAAGGATGAATCTGCTATTGATATAGATTGGGCAGTAAATTCGAAAGGTCAAAAAGTACACCTGCCAGGAGTCGATTTCATAAAGATATATACTGGTGTCAATCAGGAAAACGGTTGGCTGGGTGAATGTTCTACTGAAATATCAGGGGTTGAGGATTTACATGTTTTAGGAGTTGATATTGATACTCGCAAATAAGCTAAGAAATAATTGAAAATAAAAGTAAGAATGAGAAAGTTTTTAGTATTGGCAACTGTTGCCTTGGGATTTGTTTTTACAGCGTGTGATGATGAAGATAATTTGAATTCGTCTGTATTAATCGGAAATAAGTCGGGAAGTAATGTGATAGTGCAATTAGATACCTTGTATCTGGATGCCCGGGCTGAAAATCTGTCCGGAACGATGGAGTATTTATGGACAGTAGATGGGAAAGAAGTCTCAACCGCTTCAACATATAAGTTTTCACAACCTAAGACTGGAGAGTATGTTATAGGGTTGACTGTGTCGGATGGCAATGGAGAAACTCTTCAAACGAATATAACTGCCAAGGTAGAAGGTCGGTTTGGAAAAGGAACTTTTATTTTGAATGAAGGAAATATGAGTAATGAAACCGGAACTTTGACCTTTGTGGATTCAAAAGGAACAGCGATGGATAGTGCATACTATCGGGTAAATCAAACTTTACTCGGTAATGTCTGCCAGGATTTGTTCATTAGTGATAGTAAAATTTATGTACTTTCTCAAAATGGAGCAAAGAATGGTGGCGAGGGATTACTGACTATTGCTAATGCGGATAATTTAGAGAAAGAAAGAATTTATGATAATGCTACTTTGTCTTGGCCTACTAATTTAGCGGTAATAAAAGAGGCTCTTTATATTCGTGATAATAAAGGTGTCTATATGCTAAATACTTCTACAGATGCTTTGACTTTTGTCGAGGGTACTGGCGGAGCCTTGAAAAATCGTATGGCTGTGGTTGGAGAAAAAGTTTTTGTGATGGGTAGTAAGAAGCTTTTTGTTATTCAGAATGGAACAGTTATACATACTATTCCTTTTGAAAGTGCCTTGTCTGGTATCGCGAAGGCATATGATGAAAACTTATGGGTATCATGTACAAATCCGGCAAGTATTAATAAAGTTAATCCTCTTGATTATACGGTTGAGTCTCATGCTTTAGATGTTAGTATTGGCGCCGGTTGGGGTGTTGCTCCTGCTTTTTCTGCGAAAGATGATATTGTTTATTTCAGTAATGCAGGCTTTAATCTGTATCGACATATTTTCTCTCAAAATAAGACGGAAAAAGTTGCTAATATCAAAGATTATGTAGAAGATGCCGGAACATATTACAATAGCTTAGGTGTTGATCCGGTAAGTGGAGAGGTTTATTTTGCGACTTTAAAGGGATTTTCAGAGTACAAAATAAATGATATTGCCATATTTGATTTTACTAAAACACCAGCTTTACAGGCTGACATTAAAAATAAGAATAGTTTTCCGGCAGGAGTTTTCTTTACGGAGAATTTTAAGTGATAGATTTAACTCTATAATCTATCATTTTTATTGATGAGGACTTTCTCATTCAATCAAAAAATGTCCTTTTAAAAAGAGTATGTTTTTTGATTGATGGGAAAGTCTTTTTTTTAGATTATACTGTGACCTTGTGTGATTGGAATGTAATAAGTTTTAATAAAATGAATAAAGTGATATACTTTCAGGAAAACTCCTTAAATTTACCTCCACAATTCTGACTCAATTAAAAAACAGACTTATACTGCTATTGACATGAAAACTTGTAGACTATGTGGACTACTTTTGCTGTTACTTTGCATACATACTATATTATATGCTCAACAAACAAGAACTGTCAAAGGCAGAGTGCAGACGTTGGAGCCTGGGAGTAATAAACGACAACCTTTACCTTCGGCTAGTGTTGTTGTTTTGCAAAAGAATGACTCTACTTTCATAAAAGGAATAACAAGCGATAAAAATGGTCGTTTTACTCTTAGTTACCAGCCGCAGAAGAAAAAACAGTATCTGTTGAAAGTCTCTTTTATGGGAATGCAATCCGTATATCATGTATTGGGGGATTCGGCATTAGTGAATGTTGGTACACTTACATTGAAGGATGATGATATTCAGATTGGGGAAGTGATAGTGACCGGGAAATTGCAAGAGGTAGTGATGGAAGGAGATACTACCGTTATTAATGCTGCAGCTTATAAAACTCCCGATGGAGCTTATTTGGAGGATTTGGTGAAGCGTGTTCCTGGATTGGTGTATAATAAGAAAGATCAATCGCTGACATATAACGGACAACCTATCAGTGAAATCAATGTGAATGGTGAATCCTTTTTCTCCGGAGATAAAAAGACGGCACTCGAAAATCTGCCGGCAGATTTGATTAGTAAGTTGAAAGTGTACGATAAAAAATCAAAAGAAGAAGAATTTACCGGAATTAGTTCAGGAGAAAAGAAATATGTACTTGACTTGCAGACTAAGGATGAATTGAATAAAACCTGGCTGACGAATGCCACTGTGGGATATGGAAACAATCAAAAGAAGGATTTAGAAGGGCAGGTGAATTATTTTAGCAAAGACGGGGAAAATCTTTCTTTCATAGGACGTTCCACCAACCGATATCAGAATAGCACTTACAAGGATAATATTAATAATTCGGTGGGAATGAATATGACTCATAAATTCGGAAAGAAGTTTTCTTTGACCGGAAGCATGAACTATAATCTCAATCGGAATGGAAATATTTCTTCCATGTATCAGGAGCAATATTTAACTGCTGGTAACCAATATTCTGCGTCCACTAATGAGGGTAACTCTAAAAGTCGGTCGTTCAATTCTAATATCATGGGTAGTTGGGAAGTGGATAAACGTACACGCATACATTTTAACGGTGGTTTCAGCTTTTCTCCTAACCGGAATGAAAGTAATAGCCAGAATGCTTCTTTTGACGCTCCTCCTAACGTCAATCATGAAAGCTTGTTCGATGATTTTGAATCGATTTCCCAAGATATCAAAGTAAATCGTAGTGAAAACCGGTCGCGTTCGGAAGGGCAATCGAACCGTTATAATTGGATGATGGGGATTATGAGGCGGCTGAATGAAAAAGGTACAACTTTAGGATTGAACATTCAAAGTTCGGATTCTTGGGGGGATAATGAAAGTTTTTCGCTTTCAAAAACTACTTATTTCCGTCTCAAAGATAAGCAAGGCAACGATTCATTGCTTTATCGTAACCAGTATTTGAAGTCACCCCAGAAAAATAATTCGTGGCGGGTAGGGATTAACTTCACCCAACCTATCGGTAAGAAAATGCATATTCGTGCAGCGTATAACTGGAACACTCATTATGAACGCGATAACCGCGACACTTATGAATTGTCTTCTTTGGCGAAGTCGGATGTTTTTGGTGAGTTGCCTCCTGACTATGAAACGGGGTATGTAGATAGTTTGAGTAATCGAAGTCATAGTCGTACTAATGGACATGATCTGAATGTAGGCTTCAATTACTCTGATGATACATGGATGGTGAATGCATCATTAGGGATTACTCCGCAAAGGCGAACCATTGAACGGAAAATGGGGAAATTGTATGCGGATACCACTGTGCATACTATCGACTTTCAGCCTATGATATGGCTGGCCTGGAAAAAGAAAGAGGCACGAATTACTTTTAATTATGACGGTAGAACCCGGCAACCTTCTTTATCGGACTTAATGCCACTTACAGATAATAGCAATCCATTATATATTACTCGAGGGAATCCGGATTTGAAGCAAATGTTTGCTCATAGTATGCGTATAAGCTTTCAACATTCTAAAAAAGGCATATCTGCGAATCTTGGAGGACAGTTGGAACAGAATAGCGTTACACAGGTAATGATATATGATGCACAGACTGGCGGACGTGAGACATATCCTGTCAATATAAACGGTAACTGGAATGTGTATGGAAGTGCTAACTGGTGGAAACGTTTAGGACATTTCTCTTTACGGTTGGATATGAACGGTAATCATAGTAATAGTGTCAGCATGATTAATGAAGATAGAAGTCTTGAGCCGGTGAAAAGTACAACGCGTGACACCGGCTTGAATTGTGAAGCGAATGTTTCTTATCAGCCTGCCTGGGGAGGTCTTGACTTCTCTACTTCCTGGAATTATCAGTATTCGCTTAACTCTGTGAATGATAACAATACATATACCCGTTATTATAATTTCCGTTTGGAAGGATATGTTGATCTTCCTTTGGGCATACAATTACGGACGGATGGGGCTTATACTTTCCGTAATGGTACGAATATCCGTAAAGGAGAAGATGATGAGATGTTATGGAATGCGAGTGCTACCTGGAGGTTCTTGAAAAAGAAAGAAGCAGAACTGTCTGCTTATTGGGTAGACATTTTAGGAAAGAGGAAAAGTTATAACCGTATGGCAACTTCCGACGGCTTTTATGAGTATCGTACGCAGGAAATAAAAGGGTATTTCATCGTTACTTTCAAATATAACTTTCGTTTGATGATGTGATTTTTAGAAAAAAGTCGTATGTTTGCTACAGAACCATAAAACAAAATGTACTATGAGCGGTAATTATGTTATCAACATCGGTCGGCAACTAGGTAGCGGCGGAAAAGAAATAGGAGAGAAGTTGGCAGCCCGTTTGGGGATTGACTTCTACGATAAAGAATTGATTAATCTGGCTTCTGAAGAAAGCGGGTTGTGCAAAGAATTTTTTGAAAAAGCGGATGAGAAAGCTTCGCAAGGTATTATTGGCGGATTGTTCGGCATGCGTTTTCCTTTTATCAGTGAAGGAGCTATGCCATGTAATAACTGTTTGAGTAATGATGCCCTGTTTAAAGTGCAAAGTGATGTGATTCGTCATCTGGCGGCAGAAAAATCTTGTGTCTTTGTCGGACGCTGTGCGGACTATATTCTGCGTGAACATCCCCGTTGTGCGAATGTTTTTATTTCGGCCTCTAAGGAAGATCGTATTGCGCGATTATGCGCCATGCATCATATTGATGCGGAAGCTGCAGAAGAAATGATAGAAAAAGCGGATAAGAGACGTTCGGAGTATTATAATTATTATAGTTATAAAACGTGGGGAGCAGCTGCTACTTATCACTTATGTGTCGATTCTTCTTCTTTGGGAGTTGAAGAGACAGTTCGGTTTATAGAAGAATTTGTAGTGAAGAAACTACAGCTTATATAATAGGCGTAGAAGAAGTCTATAAGAAAAAGAAATAAAGCCGGTATATTCCATTGAAGGATATGACCGGCTTTATTATTTATAAATAAAACATGATTTACATCATCGTTAATAATATCATCTGTCCCGTCAGAATACGGAGGAACATGGATAATGGGTAAACTGTAGAATACCCTACTGCCGGAGCATCTCCGGATGTTGTTTGATTGGCATAAGCCAATGCGGGCGGGTCGGTATTACTACCGGCTATCAATCCCATCAGGGTAAAGTAGTTTACCTTATAATATAATCTTGCGATAGCACCGATTATAAGCAATGGGATAACGGTGATAAGGAAACCACAACCTACGTATAGTAATCCGTCACCTTCGACTACCGTTTGCACAAAGTTGGCTCCGGCATCTATACCGACACTAGCAAGGAAGAGCACGATACCGATTTCGCGAAGCATCAGGTTAGCGCTCATGGTTGTATAAGTCACTAAATGGAGCTTATGACCGAAACGTCCGATAAGAATAGCTACTACCAGCGGTCCGCCTGCCAAACCTAATTTCAGAGGAGTCGGCATACCGGGGAATGCTATAGGAAGGCTACCCAGGAGAATTCCTAAGAAGATACCAACGAAAATAGTCACAATGTTCGGTGTGTCCAGACGTTTTAACTGATTACCCAAAACACCTGCCACACGTTCAACTGCATCTTGCTGACCTACCACCATTACACGGTCACCTACCTGAAGTACCAGATTTGGATCGGCAAACAAGTCCATACCGGAACGGTTGATGCGGGTAACGTTCACTCCGTACATACTACGAAAATGCATAGATCCTAAAGTCTTTCCGTTGATTTCCGGTTTAGTCACCAGAATACGGCGGGAAACCATGGGAAGGTCTTGTTTCTCCCAGTCGAGTTCCACTTCTTTACCGATAAATACGGTAATTGCAGGAGCATCTTCTTCTGAACAGACAATGAATAATTGATCCCCCATATTGAATATGGTTTCATGGTTGGGGATACTTACATGACCTTCATGACGAATACGGGAACAAACGAACTGGCGGCCTAAAAATTCCTTGATTTCAATCAAAGTTTTTCCGCTGATTGATTCATTGCGTACTTCCAGACTCATCATGTGAGGTTTGTGATGTGCATCTCCACTTTGGATTTTCAGACTTTCTTCCTCTTTAGCCATATTGACACGGAAGATGTAACGGATAGCAATGATTGAACCGATAATACCTACCACGCCCAGCGGATAAGCACACGCATATCCCAGTGCGATTTGTGGACCAGTGTAATTAAGCTGGTTCAATGCTTCATTGGCGGCACCAAGTCCCGGAGTGTTTGTGACAGCTCCATAGAGGATACCTACCATCATCGGCAGTTCTACTCGGCCGTTCCAGAGGTAGTAAAGCCCCAGTGCAACGGCAATATTTAACACTACGATGCCTACAGCCAACAGGTTCAATGTCATTCCTCCTTTTTTGAAAGAAGAGAAGAAAGATGGCCCCACCTGAAGACCGATACAGAATACGAACAAGATCAATCCGAATTCACGGATGAAATGTAGGATGTGTGTATCGGCTGTGAAGCCGAAATGTCCCATTAGGATGCCGGCAAACAAAACAAATGTGACGCCCAAAGATACTCCGAATATCTTTATCTTGCCCAAATACACTCCGGCTGCCACTACAAATGCGTAGAGAAGCACGATGTGAGCTACGGAGCTGGGGTCCCACAATAAACTTTGTAACCAATCCATAATATAGCAGTTTTTATAATGTTTTTCTAAAAACGGGTGCAAAATTACTCATAACATTGGAGCAAATCAAATAAATGGAGAACTAAAAAAATAAAGAATGAAGAATTTCTATACAGATTCTATGCGAGAGTGAGAGGTGTGCGAATTTTCTATAAAAAGAAGTTTTGTTTTAACTTATTGGTTATATTTGCATGTCGAACAACAGACAATAAGAAAGAGATAGATAAAAATAAAGACAATATTAATCTTGTTTTAATTTTAGATAAACTATGGCAGACAAAAAAGAAAAACTCTTCTCAGACTTTTCTCCTGTCTCCACCGAACAATGGATGGAGAAGGTTACAGCCGACTTGAAAGGTGCTGATTTTGAGAAGAAGCTCGTTTGGAAAACAAACGAAGGGTTTAAAGTGAAACCTTTCTACCGGATGGAAGATCTGGAGGGTTTAAAAACTACTGATGCGCTTCCCGGAGAGTTCCCTTATCTGAGAGGAACTAAAAAAGACAACAATGAGTGGTTGGTTCGCCAGGAAATCAGGGTAGAATGCCCCAAAGAGGCCAATGCAAAAGCACTGGACATCTTAAATAAGGGTGTTGATTCACTATCTTTCCATGTAAAAGCAAAAGAACTCAATGCGGAATATATCGAGACGCTGTTGAATGATATTCAGGCAGAGTGCGTTGAATTAAATTTCTCAACTTGCCAGGGGCATGTTGTGGAGTTGGCTAATTTGCTGGTGGCTTATTTTCAGAAGAAAGACTATGATGTGAAGAAGCTGAAAGGCTCTATCAATTATGATTTCTTCAATAAGATGCTGACTCGCGGTAAGGAAAAAGGGGATATGGTACAGACAGCGAAAGCGTTGATCGAAGCTATCCAGCCGCTTCCTTTTTATCGTGTATTGAATGTAAATGCAATCTCATTAAACAATGCCGGAGCTTATATCTCTCAAGAGTTGGGTTATGCATTGGCTTGGGGTAATGAATACATGAATCAGTTGACTGATGCCGGTATTCCCGCTGCCGTAGTAGCTAAAAAGATAAAATTCAACTTCGGTATCAGCTCCAATTACTTCCTTGAAATTGCGAAGTTCCGTGCCGCACGTCTATTGTGGGCAAATATCGTAGCTTCTTATAAACCTGAATGTCTGCGTGATTGCGATAATAAGGGAGCTAACGGCGAATGTCGTTGTGCAGCAAAAATGGCGGTTCATGCCGAAACTTCTACTTTTAATCTTACTTTGTTTGACGCACACGTGAATTTACTTCGTACACAGACTGAAGCAATGAGTGCCGCTTTGGGTGGGGTAGATTCAATGACAGTCGTTCCGTTTGATAAGACTTATGGGACTCCGGATGAGTTATCAGAACGTCTGGCTCGCAATCAACAACTATTGCTGAAAGAAGAATCTCATTTCGATAAAGTAATTGATCCGGCTGCCGGTTCTTATTATATTGAGAACCTGACTGTATCCATTGCTAAACAAGCGTGGGAAATCTTCCTTGCTACAGAAGAAGCAGGTGGTTTCTATGCCGCATTAAAAGCTGGTACGGTTCAGGCTGCAGTAAACGAAAGCAATAAAGCTCGTCATAAAGCAGTGGCACAGCGTCGTGAAATTCTGTTGGGTACTAACCAATTCCCGAATTTCAACGAAAAAGCCGGTGACAAGAAACCTGTGGAAGGAAAATGCTGCTGTGGAGGTGACTCTCATACTTGTGAGAAAGATGTGGATACATTGGTATTCGATCGTGCAGCCAGTGAGTTTGAAGCGTTACGTCTTGAAACGGAAGCATCGGGCAAACGTCCGAAAGCGTTCATGTTGACAATTGGTAATCTGGCGATGCGTCAGGCACGTGCGCAATATTCTTGCAACTTCCTGGCTTGTGCCGGTTATGAAGTAATCGATAATCTTGGATTTGAAACAGTAGAGGCAGGAGTAGAGGCAGCGATGGCTGCGAAAGCTGATATTGTTGTCATCTGTTCCAGCGATGATGAATATGCTGAATATGCAGTTCCTGCTTTCAAGGCCTTGAATGGTCGCGCTATGTTTATCGTTGCCGGTGCTCCGGCTTGTATGGATGACTTGAAAGCCGCAGGTATCGAAAACTTCATCCATGTTCGTGTCAACGTATTGGATACCTTGAAAGAGTTTAACGCTAAACTATTGAAGTAAGATGAGAAAAGATTTTAAAAATATCGATATATATGCCGCATTTCAGCCTGCTAATGGTGCTGAATGGCAAAAGGCTAACGGTATCTCCGCTGACTGGAAAACACCGGAACACATTGAAGTGAAGCCTGTTTATACAAAAGAAGACCTCGAAGGAATGGAACATCTCGGCTATGCTGCCGGACTTCCTCCTTATTTGCGTGGTCCGTATTCAGTAATGTACACCCTTCGTCCCTGGACCATCCGTCAGTATGCCGGATTCTCTACCGCCGAAGAATCCAATGCTTTCTATCGCCGTAATCTGGCTTCCGGTCAGAAAGGTTTGTCAGTAGCATTTGACTTGGCTACTCACCGCGGTTATGATCCCGATCACGAACGTGTAGTGGGTGACGTAGGTAAAGCAGGTGTATCTATCTGTTCATTGGAAAACATGAAAGTTTTGTTCGATGGTATTCCTTTGAATAAGATGTCTGTATCCATGACGATGAATGGAGCTGTGCTTCCGATTATGGCATTCTATATCAATGCCGGTTTGGAACAGGGTGCTAAACTCGAAGAAATGGCAGGTACTATCCAGAATGATATTTTGAAAGAATTCATGGTGCGTAATACCTATATTTATCCGCCTGCATTCTCTATGAAGATTATTTCTGATATTTTCGAATACACTTCACAGAAGATGCCGAAGTTCAACTCTATTTCTATCTCCGGTTATCACATGCAGGAAGCAGGTGCTACCGCAGATATTGAGTTGGCTTATACATTGGCTGACGGTTTGGAATATCTCCGTGCCGGAACAGCAGCAGGTATTGATATTGATGCATTTGCTCCGCGTCTTTCTTTCTTCTGGGCAATCGGAACCAATCACTTCATGGAAATTGCCAAGATGCGTGCCGCACGTATGCTGTGGGCGAAGATTGTGAAACAGTTTAATCCGAAGAACCCGAAATCACTGGCCTTGCGTACTCACTCACAAACTTCCGGATGGTCATTGACGGAACAAGATCCGTTCAACAACGTAGGACGTACCTGTATTGAGGCTATGGCTGCAGCTTTGGGACATACCCAATCTTTGCATACCAATGCATTGGATGAGGCTATTGCTCTTCCGACAGATTTCTCTGCACGTATCGCACGTAACACACAGATTTATATTCAGGAAGAAACTTACATCTGCAAGAACGTTGACCCATGGGGCGGCTCTTACTATGTAGAATCTCTGACGAACGAACTGGCACACAAGGCTTGGGAACATATTCAGGAAATTGAAAAACTGGGTGGTATGGCGAAAGCTATCGAAACAGGTATTCCTAAAATGCGTATCGAAGAAGCGGCTGCACGTACACAGGCTCGTATCGACAGCGGTCAGCAGACCATTGTGGGTGTGAACAAGTATCGTTTGGAAAAAGAAGCTCCGATTGATATCCTTGAAATTGATAATACGGCAGTTCGTCTTGAACAGATTGAAAATCTGAAACGTTTGAAAGAAGGACGTAATCAGGCTGAAGTGGACAAGGCATTAGCAGCTATCACTGAATGTGTGAAGACCGGCAAGGGTAACTTGCTTGAACTGGCAGTTGAAGCAGCTCGTGTTCGTGCTACTTTAGGCGAAATTTCTTATGCGTGCGAACAGGTTGTAGGACGTTATAAAGCAATAATTAGAACTATATCAGGCGTGTATTCATCAGAAAGTAAAAACGATAGCGACTTCAAGCGTGCTTGTGAACTGGCAGAGAAGTTTGCGAAAAAAGAGGGACGTCAACCTCGTATCATGGTTGCAAAGATGGGACAGGACGGTCATGACCGTGGTGCCAAGGTAGTAGCAACGGGTTATGCGGACTGTGGTTTCGACGTGGATATGGGACCGTTGTTCCAGACTCCGGCAGAAGCTGCTCGTGAAGCGGTAGAAAACGATGTTCATGTAGTAGGTGTTTCTTCACTGGCTGCCGGTCATAAGACATTGGTTCCGCAGATTATTGAAGAACTGAAGAAACTGGGACGTGAAGACATTGTGGTGATTGCCGGTGGTGTTATTCCTGCACAGGATTATGACTTCCTGTATAAGGCAGGTGTAGCTGCTATCTTTGGTCCGGGTACTCCGGTGGCGAAGGCTGCTTGTCAGATTTTGGAAATTCTGATGGATGAAGAATAACTTCTGAGATTCTTTAGAATCTTATAATATTCCCACCTTTTAGACTTGTTTTGGTTTAAAAGGTGGGATGTTTTTTTTGTTTGCATCCATTGCCTGAAATTAATTTTGCCTATATTTGCCCCGGGTTTCATAGTAAAAGACTCGACAGATGAACGAAACGATAGCAGAATTGGATATCCGTTTTGAGCAGTTTTATGCCGCTAACTTCCCTCGTGTGAAGAACTTTGCGAAGTTGTTGACCAAGTCGGAGGAGGATGCGGAAGACATTGCCCAGAATATATTTCTTAAGTTATGGACACGTCCTGAACTTTGGCAAGATCAGGAAACCATGACTGGTTATCTCTATACTGTGACTCGGAATGAAATATTCAACCTGTTCAAGCATCAGAAGGTAGAGCAGGAATATGAAGACAAAGTTTTGAAAGCCCAGTTGTTGGGTGAACTTTGTGACGAAGATTCCTCCCTGTTAGAAAATCTATACTATAAAGAAGTATTAATGCTTATTAGGATGACACTCAGTCAGTTGCCTGATCGCCGTAGACGGATTTTTGAGATGAGCCGTTTTGAAGGACTTTCTCATAAAGAAATAGCAGATAAACTGCAAATCCCCTTGCGTACCGTAGAAGATCACATCTATAAAACATTGACGGAACTCCGCAAAGTGTTAATGTTTGTTATTCTATTCCGTCTTTTCCCGTAGTTGTCCTTGCTGAGTAGTGATATTTACGTAAGCGTTTCTAAACAGAACAATAAATATCACCTTATGAAGAATTATATTCGCGATGTAATCGACCGTTATATCAATCACGACTATCCGAAAGAAGTCGATCAGGATTTCCGTACATGGCTGACCGACGAAGAACGTGCCGATGAAAAAGATCATGAACTCAATCAACTTTGGGAAGCTACCGAATCGGCAACGACTTCCGGCTACCGTCATTCTTTGGAACGGATGCGTGAACTGACAGGCATCGGAACGAGGCGCAGGATACATTCTTTACGTACTCATCTGGTAGTGTGGCGCGTAGCGGCAGCTTTGTTGATTGCATTTTCTTCCGTTTCTATCTATCTGGCTTTGCAGAACCGGCAGGCACCAGATTTGTTGCAAGCATATATTCCTACCGCCGAGATGCGGAACATCACTTTGCCGGATGGTACGCAGGTATTGATTAATTCCCAAAGCACTTTACTTTATCCACAGCAATTTAAGGGTGATACCCGTTGTGTGTATCTTGTGGGAGAAGCCGGCTTCAAGGTGAAACGTGACGAAGAGCATCCTTTTATCGTGAAGTCCTCGGACTTTCAGGTGACGGCACTCGGAACGGAATTCAACGTGACAGCCTACCCCGACGAAGAGGAAGTGACAGCTACCCTGATTTCCGGAAAAGTGTTGGTAGAGTACAATAATCAGCAGGGGCAGGAGATCTTGAAGCCGAACGAGCAACTGGCTTATAACAAACGTACCCGCTCCGGAAACGTACTTCATCCTGATATGCAGGATGTCACTGCTTGGCAACGTGGCGAAATCGTTTTCCGCAGTATGACATTGGAAGAAATCTTCACCCGTCTCGAACGCAAATACCCTTACACCTTTGTTTATAGTTTCCGTAGTCTGAAAGAAGACCGGTTCAATCTTACTTTCGGGCAAAATGCTTCTATGGAAGAAGTGATGGATATTATCGCTCGTGTGACGGGAAATCTGGACTATAAAATAGTGGGAGACAAGTGCTATATTTCAGGCACCGGGGAAGGGCGTCTCCGGCACCGATGAAGATAGGCTCCGGTACCGGGGAAGACATGCTTCGGCACCGGGGAACAAAATAGAACTTGTAAACACTGAATATTAACCTTAAAATACATTGAGCCTATGCGGAAAAAATATCCGGGAGAAGCTGCAACCTTCCCCCGGATGTGAAATCGAAATTCTTACTATTAGCGTTAACCAGACGCTACTAAATTCGAGAATCTAACTTTATCTGTATAAACTAATACTAAGAAGATGCAGCAAATTTATGAATTTATAGCCAATAAGCAGGCAATCAGTCGAGTATTTATGCTTTTTTTGTGCTGTCTGCTCCTTTCTACCCCTACTTTTGCTCAAAGTAGTAATGCCCGGATTACGATCCATAAGAAAAACATATCGGTCATCGAGGCATTGAAAGAAGTGGAAAAACAAACGAAACTGTCCGTTGGTTACAACGAGTCGCAGTTGAAAAACAAACCCTCCATCGATTTGGCGTTGGAAAAAGCCACGTTGGAGAACTCTCTCACGGAAATCCTAAAAGGTACAGGATATACGTATCAGCTCAAAGGAAAATATGTCATCATCGTTCCACAAGAACAGAAAGCAACCGAAACTGCTTCCACCAAACGTATCACCGGACGCGTACTGGATGATAGCGGAGAACCGTTGATTGGTGTCAATGTACGTGTGGAAGGTACAAGCATTGGAACTATCACAAACATAGACGGTAACTTTTCGCTCGAAGCTCCTGCAGGAAGTGTGTTGAGTATCAGTTATGTAGGTTACACTCCACAGACGGTAAAAGTAACCGGACAGAATACATATAGCGTGCAACTGGCTTCGGATACAAAACTGTTGAGTGAAGTCGTTGTAACAGCACTTGGCATCAAACGCGAGCAGAAAGCATTGAGCTACAACGTACAGCAAGTAAAGTCCGACGAACTGACCCAAATTAAGGATGCTAATTTTGTAAACAGCCTGAATGGTAAAGTTGCGGGTGTTACTATCAATACGAGTTCTTCCGGTGTCGGTGGGGCAAGTAGAGTGGTGATGCGTGGTACGAAGTCTATTGAACAGAGTAGTAACGCTTTGTACGTGATTGACGGCATTCCGATGTATAATTTCGGTGGCGGAGGAGATACGGAATTTGGTTCAAAGGGAGCTACCGAGGCCATTGCTGATATTAATCCGGAAGATATAGAAAGTATTTCCGTACTGACTGGAGCGGCAGCTGCCGCCCTTTATGGTAGTAATGCGCCAAACGGTGCGATTGTGATTACTACAAAAAAAGGACAGGTAGGTAAGCTGCAAGTAGGTGTATCAAGTGGCATTGAATGGTTGAATGCTTTTAAGATGCCCGAATTCCAAGGACGTTATGGTACGGGTAGCAATGGAAAAGCGGGAAATTCCAATATTTATAGCTGGGGACCGAAGTTGAACTCGGCTGCTCAAACAGGATATGAACCCGATGATTTCTTTGATACGGGTGCGGTATATACAAATTCCGTTACGCTGTCTACCGGAACGGATAAAAATCAGACTTTCTTTTCTGCGGCTGCCGTCAATTCGGCAGGGATGGTTCCCAACAATAGGTATAACAGATATAATTTTACTTTCCGCAATACGACCAGTTTTTTGAATGATAAGATGAAACTGGATGTAAGTGCAAGCTATATTCTTCAGAACGACCGTAATATGACCAATCAGGGGCAGTACTCCAATCCGTTGGTTTCTGCTTATCTTTTTCCTCGTGGGGATGATTTCTCTATAGTGAAGAATTTCGAGCGTTGGGATGAAGCCCGGAAAATTAGCGTACAGTTTTGGCCGCAGGGCGAAGGTGACCTTCGTATGCAGAATCCTTACTGGATTGCTTACCGTAATCTCCGTCTCAACAATAAAAAACGCTATATGGCTTCGGCAGGTTTGAGTTACCAGATTCTTGACTGGCTGAATGTGGCAGGGCGTGTCCGCATCGACAATACTCATAGCGAATATGAAGGCAAGCTTTATGCAAGCAGTAGCAACACGCTGACTGACGGTAGTTCACAAGGCCATTATACAGTAAACAACGGACAATATTCGCAGACTTATGCCGATGTGTTGGTGAATATTAATAAACGTATTCAAGATTTTACGATTGTAGCCAATATCGGTGCCAGTTATAGTGGAGTGACTAGTAAGGAATTGGGCTATGCGGGGCCTATACGAGAAACAGGTATTCCTAATCTGTTCAATGTTTACGACCTTGACAACGCAAAAAAACGTGCTACGCAGGTGGGTTGGCGCGAAGCGACCGAATCTATTTTTGCCAGTGCCGAAGTAGGGTGGAAAAGTATGCTTTATCTCACCATTACAGGACGTAACGACTGGGCTTCGCAGCTGACACATTCTCCGCAGGCTTCATTCTTCTATCCTTCCGTAGGGCTTTCGGCTGTCATCACTGAAATGTTGAAACTGCCTGATTGGGTGGATTATCTTAAAGTACGCGGATCGTTCAGTTCCGTAGGTAATCCTTATCCTCGTTTTCTTACCTATCCTACTTACTCGTATGATGCCAATAAGCAGGACTGGAAATCGCAGACGAATTATCCCATTGGTAAACTATACCCCGAGCGTACTGACTCATGGGAAGTAGGTCTGGATGCAACCCTGTTTAAAGATTTCAAATTGAGCGGATCTTTCTATTACGCCAATACTTATAATCAGACATTCGATCCTCGGCTTCCTGTATCATCGGGATATGACAAACTGTATGTACAGACGGGTTATGTACGCAACTATGGTTTCGAGGCTATGTTGTCTTATGGACATCGTTGGGGAGATTTCGGTTGGGACAGCAGCTTTACTTTCTCGGCCAACAAGAATGAAATCGTTGAACTAGTGAAGGATTATGTTCATCCGGAGACGGGCAAAACTTACAATGTGGATAAACTGGAACTCAAAACTGATGAAGGTCGCGGATTCGGAAAGGCGAAATTTATCCTGAAGGAAGGCGGTACGCTGGGCGATCTTTATACCCATGCCGATTTGAAGCGTGATATTAACGGTAATATCCTGATTGACGATAGCGGCAATGTGACAGCCATCGACAATGCCGGTGACATAAAGTTGGGAAGCGTACTTCCTAAGGCAAATTTAGCTTGGAATAATAGCTTCTCTTATAAAGGTATCAATGCCGGTTTCTTGTTGACAGCCCGTTTGGGCGGAATCGTTTATTCGGCAACACAGGCTTATCTTGATCTTTACGGAGTATCTGAAACATCTGCTGCCGCGCGTGATGCCGGAGGAGTATGGATAAATGGCCGTAGCCGCGTGAATCCGCAAAGCTTCTATGAAGTGGTAGCATCGCAGAGCGGATTGCCTACCTACTATACTTATAGTGCTACCAACCTGCGTCTGCAGGAGGCACATATCGGTTACACCGTTCCGCGCCGCTGGCTGGGCAATGTCTGTGATATCAATGTATCCCTTGTGGGCAGAAATCTCTGGATGATCTACTGTAAAGCTCCTTTCGATCCTGAAGCAGTAGCTACTACGAACAACTATTATCAGGGAATCGACTACTTCATGATGCCGAGTACCCGGAATATAGGATTTAACATAAAGATTAACTTCTAAATACTATGATGGACATGAAACGAATATATAACATTCTTCTGATAATGATCCTTTCATTATTTCTGCTTCCGTTGGGCGGTTGTTTCGACAGCGACATCAACCGGAGTATGTACGAAGCGGACGGAGAAGAAATGCAGCGTGAGAATCATATTGTAGGTGCTACGCTCAAAGGAATGCAGGGTTTGGTGATTCCTACACGTGAACACCTTTACCAGTTTATGGATGCTATGGCAGGAGGAGCATACGGTGGTTATCTGGAAGGAATCGTAGACACTTGGGTGATGAAATTCTCTACTTTCAATCCCGAACAGGGATGGCTCAAATCCCCGTTTGCCGATCCGATTAAAGACATGTACCCGCAGTACCGCGATATGATGAACAAGACGGATGACCCTGTGGCATTAGCTTTCGGTAAAATTCTCCGGGTGTGTATCATGCATCGTGTGACGGACATTTACGGTCCGATTCCTTATTCGAAGATGATGGATAATGATAATTCGGGTGAAGACCTGGCTGTCGCTTACGATTCGCAGGAGCAGGTATATACACAGATGCTGAAAGAATTGGAAGAAGCGGACAAAGTGTTGGAGGAAAATAAAGACCTGTCGTCCGAGGCTTTCCGCAAACTGGAAGACTTGTATTACGGAAACATTTCCAAATGGCGTAAGTTTGTACATTCCATGCAACTTCGCATTGCCATGCGTATGAGCTATGTCAATCCTACCGAGGCGCAACGTATTGCGCAGAAGGCTGTGGAAGCGGGAGTGATTGAATCGAATGAGGACAACGCCATGCTTCATGTAGCGGAGAACCGTTCGGAGTTGCTATTTAATAACTGGAATGACTACCGTATCAGTGCCGATTTAGTTTCTATTATGAAAGGTTATGAAGATCCGCGTTTGGATAAGATGTTTGTCAAAGGTGTGCAGACAGTCGATCAGGATGGCGAGAAAGTCGATGTATACGACTATTATGGTGTACGTATCGGCATATTTACCCAAAAGAAAGACGACATGATTAACCTTTACTCAAAGCAGGTGATTTCCAGTACCGATCCTTATCTCTGGATGAATGCGGCGGAGGTGACTTTCCTTCGTGCCGAAGGCGCGTTGCGTGGTTGGAATATGGGAGGCGATGCGCAGGCATTGTATGAAAAGGCTATTGCTCTTTCATTCGAAGAGCGTGGCGGAGCCACCGGAGCAGACCAATATGTGAAGGATGCGGAGAAAAAGCCTATAGACTATGTGAACCCGATGGACGGGGCTGATATTAAGTATAGCCATCCGGCGGTAAGTACCATTACGATTGCCTGGGAACCTGGAGCGGAGTATTTCGAACGGAACCTGGAGCGTATCATTACTCAAAAATGGATTGCAATATTTCCGCTGGGGCTGGAAGCATGGGCGGAACATCGTCGTACGGGCTACCCGAAATTGTTGCCTGCCGTGGAGAATAAAGACCCCAATAATAGTGTGAATGTAACAATCGGTCCCCGTCGTTTGCCTTTCCCTGCAGATGAATATACGGGAAATCCGAAATACATCGATCAAGCTGTAGAAATGCTGAATGGTCCCGATGCCGCAGGAACTAAACTTTGGTGGGATAAGAAAGACCATTCCATTGAGAATAGTCAATCTTCAAACTAGAACGAACCTTTAAATCAATGAGATTATGAAATATAAATCAATCATTAAGTTATGCCTACTGACTACTTTCCTGTCGGTTGCCACCATCAGTTGCGACGACTGGACGGAAATGGAAATACACGATAGTCAGGTGAATGGGTTTAAGGAACAGAATCCGCAGGAGTATGCAGTGTACACACAGAATCTTCGCGCATATAAAGCAACGAAACACGCTGTCGTTTATGCCCGGTTGGATAATGCTCCGGAAGTATCTACCGGTGAGAAGGACTTTCTCCGTGCGTTGCCGGACAGTATCGATATAGTGACGATGCGTAATGCCGACCGTCTGTCCGAATATGACCGGGAGGATATGAAGTTGGTGCGTGAGGATTATGGAACGAAAGTGCTTTTCTATATAGATTGCACGGCTAAAGATAAACTGAATACCTCTATTACCTCTGCTGTTGAGGCAGTGCGTGCAGGGACATTTGACGGGATTGCCCTCGGTTCGGAAGGCTCTGCGGTAGACGTTTCGGCGTTAAAGTCGCTGCTGGATGCTTTGGGACAGACACCGTGTCTGTTAGTTTTTGAGGGTACTCCTTCCTTGTTGCCGGAAGCGCAGCGCAGCCTTTTCAACTATTTCGTACTCGATATTTCCGGTGCATCCGATGAATATGATATAGAAACCTCCGTATTTTATGCCACCGGATATGGCAAGGCCGCTCCGGACCGTCTGTTGTTGGCTGTCACTCCTGACGGTACATTGACCGATTATAACGGAGTGACGCGTAATGCCATCGCCGGAGCTGCTTACGGTGCTCTCAATATGGAAACACCATTGGGAGGTATTGCTATTTACAATATCTCTGCCGATTACTACGATACTGATATTATTTATAAACAGACCCGTGGAGGTATTCAATTCCTGAATCCTGCTTCGGCTCACTAAACGATGTAAGCTATGAGAATACATAAACTTTATCAGTGCTTTGCAGCCGCAGTTTTGTTATTTCTGCCGGTTGCCTGTGATAATACGGATTACAGCGAAAAGTCACCGTTCGATAATTCGGCATACTTGAATGTGGCTGCCAGTAAAAATACGGAGGCTTTCACTTTTAACCGTAAGGTGACAAGCCAAACGAAAGTCTTTAACGTGAACTTGACTTATCCGTCGGGGAATGACGTGAAGGTCAGTCTAAAGGTAGACCCTTCAATGATTAGTACCTATAATGCAAAGAATGATACTCACTATGAAGCACTTCCCGAAGCATATTACCAGCTGTCGACAGACGCGGTGACTATTCCGGCAGGGAAGACTACCTCCGAAGAAGTACGCATCAAGTTTCTGAAACTTGATGAATTGGAGATTGATGCTACCTATCTTTGTCCTCTTTCCATAGGAGGAGCCGAAGGAGTAGGCATCATGAACGGTTCACGCACAATGTATTACCTCGTGCGTCGTTCCAGTGCCATCACTACGGCAATGAACCTGAAGAACGTGTATGTTGCCGTTCCGGGATTCGACAAGGGAAGCCCTACCGCAGATGTAGTGAATAATCTGACAGCTATTACAATGGAAGCAATCATACGGATTAACCAGTTTGATGATGAAACAGATATTTCCTCCATAATGGGTATCGAGCAGTATTTGTGTGTGCGTTTGGGAGATACGAGCTTCCCCCGTCAGCAGTTGCAGGTTCAGACCCCTGTGGGTAAATTTCCTACTGCCGACAAGAAACTCCAACTTCAAGCGGGAGAGTGGTATCACATCGCGTTGACGTGGGATTTGAATACGCAGGTGATTGCTTTCTATGTGAACGGAAAATTGCAAAGCAGGGAAGAAGGACACGGCAAGAGCGATGTAACAACCATTAGTTTGGGGGATAAACTGGCGGATGATGACACAGGTAATGGTGGTGACTTTAATTTCTATTTCGGACGTTCGTACGGACAATCTCATGATATAAGTCGTCAGTTAAACGGTGATATTTGTGAAGCCCGTATATGGAGCGTGGCACGTACCGAACAGCAAATCTATGAGAATATGTATAATATCGATGACCCGGCAGCCGAATCTGATTTACAGGCTTACTGGAAATTTGATGAAGGCACTGGAAATACGATTATAGACCGGACCGGACATCACAATGATGCGAAGATGATTCCATACTTTACGGATGATACATATACACAGCCACGTCCGAAAACGGAAGCAGAGTTATGGCCTAGTGGTGTGGAAGTGCCTATAATGAATAAATAAGTCAAAGTGGTTATAAACTAAAAACGAATGACGATATGAAACGAATATTAAAATATATCTGGCTTTGGGGCTTGTTGTCTTTATGCGTTTCTTCTTGTGAGGAAGAAGCAGCTGTAATCAATCCTGATGTTTCGCATGATAAACCGACCGAAGTGGTTATAGGTGATTCACCAAGACTGTGCAGCGAGTTGCAGACAGATAATCAACAGGTGTTCCTTATAGTTACTGATAAAGAGAATGAGGTCGTAACAGACCAAGTGTCTGTTGTACTGAAAGAAGCCGCTACGGGAACGAAGAATTTGACAGTGGTGGTAGATAAAGATTTCGATATGGAAGCTTTTCAGTTGGCATATACCAACTCGAATTACACATTGTTGCCGGATAATGCTTATGAGTTGGGCAATGGTGGTAGTCTGACAATTGCTGCCGGAGCTATGCAATCGGGTAAGATGGTTATAACGCTTAAAGGATGGATGTTACCGAAGGTTGAGAGTGATCTGACTTCTCTGAAAACTACTCAATTTCTACTTCCTCTTAAAATAAAGGAAGATGGTAAATATCAAACATTGCTTTATCGTATCAATTGGACCAATGGAAAGTATCGTTTGACTTCTGACAAAGGATATACTTGTATAGGATATGTTGACACAGAAAAGATGAGTCCTTTAGTAAGTTCTGTGTATTGGCTGGAAGATGCAAGCTGGGAGATGAGTAAAGCTTCTCAACTTTTTGATGTTGTAAACTTATTAAGAGCTACTGTTGGTACAGGAGGTGAACTGAAATTGAATGCAGACATAAGCCACGTTCTAAAAAATGCGGATAAATACATTCGTCCGTTGAAATTAATGGGAATGAAAGTTTGTCTGACTGTGAAGAATAGTTCGACTATAGGCTTTTGTCATCTGACAGATGGTGAGATTGAGAATTTTGTAGCACAAGTGAAAACCGTAGTAGAGGTGTATGGATTGGATGGCATTGATCTTTGGGATGACAGTGATGAATATGGAGCAGATGGAATAAAGAACACCAGTGCCTATCCAAAATTAATAAAAGCTTTGCGTGAGGCATTACCAAAGGAGACAATGTTGACGGTTGCCGATAAGGGAAAAGCGACAGAAACCTTCTTTGATAAAGAAAAATGTGGTGGCATAGAGGTTGGAAAATACATTGATTATGCTTACAATGGTTATATAAACCAATACTCTCTTCCTTTTTGGACAGAGTTTGAAATACCTGAAGTTGAATGGATGATTTGTGGACGAAAATCGTTTGCAGGATTGGAAAAAAGTGATTTTGTTTGTTTTACACGAGACTTTACTAAATTTTTTCTTATGGATTATATAGATGATATGAGTTTTATGTCTTTTACTATGGATATGGGGTCAGGCAATGTACCGGGAACATTTGTCCTTAATGAAAGCAAAGGGTATATTGCTTATGATATACCTGACAATGTGCGAGGAACGGAGGGACTCAATACTGGAGTTACGACTGATATGCAAATGATGATCGATCCGTCAGCTCAGATCTCTGTACATCCTCACGAGGCTGGTGCAGTTGGAAATGATGTTGATAATACTTATTTCCGTAAAGACTGGTAACAGCTTAAGATGCTAATTCTCCATATTGAGAATCCATAAACCTTTTCTGGTGGCTATTATTTATTCTTTTGATAATAAAGTAGTACATCAGAGTTCGTAATCAAACAGTTCTCAGTCATCTCGGACTGGCTGATGTCGAATATGTCTGTAGTTTATAGTTGAATACAACAAAATAACTTTTTTACTAATAAATTGAATAATGAAGAATGTATTGAAAATCTGGTTAGTCGACAACACTGTAACTGTCGAAAACAAAGACGATAAGATCGGTCAGCTCGAATCGTCCGGTAATCTCTCGTTGCAGGATATACTCGATGAGATGCACAAGGAAGACACCGGGCTCCGTCCCGAAACCATCGAGCACGTCGTGAAGCTCTACAACCGTGTTGTGAGCGATCTCATCCTTAGCGGATATAGTGTCAACACCGGTCTTTACCACGCCGTAGCGCAACTCCGCGGTGTTATCGATGGCGGAAAATGGAATCCCGAGAAGAATTCCGTCTACGTCTCCTTCACCCAAGACAAAGAACTGCGTGAGGCTATCGCCCAAACCTCTATCAGTATTTTGGGCGAACGCCAAAGCGTGATGTACGTTGCCGGATTCTCACCTGCCACCGCCACTGCAGGCCGTCCGTTCACAGTCAATGGCCGTATGTTGAAAATTGCAGGTACGGATTCTTCCGTCGGCATCACTATCACCGACAGCAAAGAACAAACCACACCTGTCGACCTCAATATGTTGGCCGTCAACAACCCGTCACAACTCACATTCATTGTTCCTGCCGGTCTGGCTGATGGCGAATATACCCTCACCGTCACTACACAGTATGCAGGAAGCACGCTCCTGAAGACACCCCGAACCGCTATCGCTACTTTCTACGTCGGCACGAAACCCGATGCAGGAGGCGGCTCCGGTTCCGGTGGTAGCGAAGGCGGCGGAGGAGGAGAAGCTCCCGATCCTGCGGCATAAAATGTTCTCTTGGAGGTGTGTCAAAACTCTTATAAACAAAAAGTCACCCTCGCTACAATTATCTGTGGCGAGGGTGACTTCGTAGAAAGGAGAGTTTTGACATCCCCTTATGCAGAGAGGCTGCATAGCTCTATATACACGATGCGTGCATAACGAAGTACAATACTTTTGCTGCTAATCTACAACTGTGGTCCTACTGAAAGTGAGCTGATCTTATTGCTAATCTCTTTGAGTGCACGATTAAATATCTCAAGTTCTTTTTCATTGAGCGTATATATACGTCCTCTTACTTTATAGCCATTTATACGTTGATATAGCCAAGCGCGGCTCTTGCCGAAATAGTTCTTTGCAATATAAGAAATAGGGATAATATCTACAATCTCTGTCAGTTGTTCTCGTATTGTTAGTCTTTTGTCTATCTCCTTGATATTGTCATCTATAGTAGCAAGATTCTTATCCAGATGTTTTCTGATCGCTTCTTTTTCTTCTTGCTTAGTGTATAAAGACTTCATCTCATACAGATGAGCATCTAATTCATCTCCATGCAGATTGTCCATTTTCAACAGGTCTTCTTTTAATGTTCTCATATTGTTAAGGGTTGTGCCTCTTCATGAAAAGGCGGTTATTACTCTTTTTTCAAATTTTCTTTTCTTCTAAGGAGTTCAGATATCCTTTCGAGTATTGCATTTGTCCGTACTTCATCATCTTCTATCTCTATCTCCAATATACGTACTTTACGTTTCCACTCTCTTAAGTTCTGTTTCTCTCTTTCAATTTCGAACTCTATTTTTTCAAGTTCGTTTAGTTCTTTCATGATGTTGTTTTATAGGATTAACATTTTTGTTTACCTGACGTTACAAAGATACATAATCTTTTGTATATGTGAAAGCGGTTGCGGTATTATTTATGTTTACGCATGTCGTAAGGCGACTGAAATGACTGAAACGTATTTATATTATATTGAAACGGAATTAAGATTAAATATTTATCTTTTTTCTACGTCGGCAAGAAACCCTTATGCAGAGAGGCTGCATAGCTCTATACACGCATCATGTATAGAGTTGTGCAGCCTTCGTGTATAGGGCTATACATGATAAGTGTATAACTTTGATCTTTTTCTCTGTTTTGTCCTCTTTTTCATCAAAGACTTATGTATATAGCCATAATTGAGCTTGGTATTTATTTATCTTTTTCGCATTATCTTTTTTATAGTACTAATTTATTAGTACTTTTGTCTCTACCGAAAGAAAAGATCAACGATTATGGCAAGAATAACGATTCCATACGCAGTGGCCGACTTCGCAGAAATGCGTGAACGTGGCTTTTATTATGTTGATAAGACAAATTACATTCCGGGGCTTGAAGACTATAATGCTCCCATCTTTCTCCGTCCCCGTCGTTTCGGGAAAAGTCTGCTCATCTCCATGTTGGCCCACTACTACGACCGTACGAAAGCGAATCGTTTTGAAGAACTTTTTGGCGGCACCTGGATTGGCGAACATCCTACGGAAGAACATAATCAATATTTGGTGATTCGTTATGACTTCTCGGCTATGGTGATGGCGAATGATATGGAAGGGGTGGTACAGAACTTCAATGACCTGAATTGTGGACCCGTGGAAGTTACGGTAGAACATAACCGAGACCTGTTTGGTGATTTTCAGTTTACAACTCGAGGAAATGCTGTGCAGATGTTGGAGGAACTTTTGGGTTATATCAGCTCACATGGATTGCCTAAAGCATATATATTGATTGACGAATACGATAACTTCACCAATCAACTGCTTACTTCCTATAATGACTCACTTTATGAGGAAGTAACCACTAGTGATAGTTTTCTTCTCACCTTTTTTAAAGTTATCAAAGCGGGTATCGGCGAAGGCACGATTCGCACTTGTTTCTGCACAGGCGTATTGCCTGTCATCATGGACGACCTGACCAGCGGGTACAACATTGCGGAAATCCTCACATTCAAACCCGTTTTTTTGAATATGCTCGGCTTCACCTATGAAGAAACGAAAACATACTTGCGCTATGTACTTGATAAATATGCTCCCGGTGCAAGCGAAGAACGCTTCGAGGAAATCTGGCAGCTTATTGTGAACAACTACGACGGTTATCGTTTTAGCCCTGTCGGTGAACGTCTTTTTAACTCCACTATCTTAACTTATTTTTTTAAGAAATTTGCCGCTAATGCCGGAAGTATTCCCTCCGAACTGATCGATGAGAACCTGCGTACGGACATCAACTGGATTCGCCGCCTGACTCTTTCGCAGAACAACGCCAAAGAGATGCTCGATGCCCTGGTGATAGGCGGTGAATTGTCATACAACGTCAGAGATCTGTCCGGCAAATTCAACAAGAAGAAATTTTTTGAGAAAGAATTCTATCCCGTCAGCCTGTTCTACTTAGGTATGACTACCCTGAAGAGTGCATACCGCATGGTGCTCCCCAACATGACCATGCGCAGCATCTACATGGATTATTACAACCAACTGAACAAGATCGAAGGTAACGCCAGTCGTTACGTCCCGGTTTATGAACTTTATGATTCCAATCGTAGTTTTGAACCCCTTGTGCAGAACTATTTCGAGCAATATCTGGGACAATTCCCCGCACAGGTTTTCGATAAGATCAACGAGAACTTTATCCGTTGTTCTTTCTACGAGCTTGTCTCCCGCTATTTGAGCCATTGTTACACTTTTGCCATCGAACAAAATAACTCCGTCGGTCGTTCGGATTTTGAAATGATCGGCATCCCCGGCACGGATTATTACACGGACGATCGCGTGGTGGAATTTAAATACTATCGTTCCAAAGATGCCGACCGTATGCTTGCGCTCACCGAACCGCTGGTAGAACACGTAGAGCAAGTGAAAGGTTATGCCGCAGATACAAAAAGAAAATTCCCCAATTACCATGTTCGTTCGTACATTGTGTATATCTGTGCCAACAAAGGGTGGAAGTGTTGGGAGGTTTAATATGAATCATTTGTAGATAAATATGAGGAAGAAGTAATTATACTCTCTTATTCCTCGGGTAGCCATCGACTGACATTTCGTGTGTCAGTACTGAATTCTATTCCAACCTTTTTGACTTCCCGTTCATCTGCCTGATAAGGGATAAGATATCCTTTATCTTCGATTTGCTGTAATGCTTGCTCGGCTGTGCCATTTAGTTTGAATTCGAATACATAAATATACTTCGGTGTTTTGACAACTGCATCAGCCCGTCCTTTTGCACTGCGTACTTCTGCTTGTGTGAACTGTCCCATGAGTTTGAATATCAGATAGAAAACAGTCTGGTAATGCCGCTCTGTCTGGTCATTCAGTTCGTAAGGTATATCGGCAAAGAAGGCTTGAAGGCGGGTTAGAAAAGCATTGATATTGCCACTTTCCAACTCATGGACAAATTTGCCAATATAGAAATCTTGCTCATTATCGGGAATATTAGAGTAGAATGGCAGAAGGAAATTCATAAAGCCATATCTCACTTCATCATTGGGAAAAGCAAGTTGATAAGTCTTGAAACGAGGGTCGTATTCTTTAATCGTCAGATACCCGCTTTGATAAATCAGCGGAATAGGATTCCTGCTTTCTGCCCGGTACTCGTTGAATGACGCTGCGTTTGCTTCCACTCCGTCAATGAGCGTTCGCAGGTCATAGTTGCTATCCATCAGCATCTTGACAAGGAAAGTAGGAGTGCCTGTCTGAAACCAGTAATTCTCAAATTTATATCCATCGAACACATTTAATACACTGAACGGATTGAACATGCCTTCTGCATATTCACAGAAATGATACCCGTCGTAAAGTGAGGTCATCTTATGGATTGTATCTTCTGGTGTCATCCGGTTGTATGAGGCCAGCTTATCCAATTCCGGAGTGAATGTATCTATCAGTTCCTGCTTGGTGATGCCGCAAATGGTGGCATAAGGCGGTTTCATGCTGATATCATTCAGTTGATTCAAATCACTGAATACACTGACTTGTGAGAATTTGGTAACACCTGTCAGAAATACGAAACGCAGATAGCGGTCAGCACTTTTCAATACTCCATAGAATGCTTTTAGCATTTTGCGGTATTCTTCAAACAAGGGCAGATTATCCAGAGCTTGCAAAAGAGGTTTGTCATATTCGTCTACTAATACGACTACTTGCTTTCCGGTTTGCACACATGCGCGTTCTATAATATAGGCGAATCGTTCTTCCGGTTGTCGATCTTGCTTTTCGGTTCCGTAGATTGCTTCCCATTTTTCCAGATGTTGGTTGAGCATCGCTATCAGATCTGCCGGAGAATCATACTTGCGTGCATTCAAGTCAATATGAAAAACCGGATAGACTTGCCAGTCAACTTCCATTTGTGAGATGGCTAGTCCTTCGAATAAGTCCTTGCGTCCCAGAAAGTAAGCCTCGAAAGTGGAAATCAGCAGGCTTTTTCCGAAACGTCGGGGACGGCTAAGGAAATAGGGGATGCTTGTGGACACCATTTTTCCGACAAGGGCGGTTTTATCTACATACAGATAATTTCCTTTTCGGATTTTCTCGAAAGTTTGTATTCCGATGGGCAATTTGCGGTTTAAATCAATCATACTTGTTCTTTGTTATAAGAATTCTACTCTTGCAAAGGTAACATATTTTGTGGGATATTGTTCTTTTAGACAAATATTCGTGTAACTTTGCAAATTGATAGTTTAAAAACAAGAAGAGAAAAAATGATAGTTTGCATAGCCGAAAAGCCGTCTGTAGCACGTGATATAGCCGAAGTACTCGGCGCTCATACCAGAAAAGAAGGATATATAGAAGGAAACGGATACCAGGTGACCTGGACATTCGGGCATCTTTGTACCCTGAAGGAGCCACATGAATACACCCCTAACTGGAAATCATGGAGCTTGAGCAGTCTGCCGATGATTCCGCCACGTTTCGGTATCAAGCTGATTGGGCATGATCCGGGTATTGAGAAGCAGTTTCATGTGATAGAGTGGCTGATGCAGAATGCGGATGAAATCATCAATTGCGGTGATGCCGGGCAGGAGGGAGAATTGATTCAGCGCTGGGTGATGCAAAAAGCTGGCGCACGCTGTCCGGTGAAGCGCCTGTGGATTTCTTCGTTGACGGAAGAAGCTATTCGTGAAGGATTCTCGAAACTGAAAGACCAAGCTGAATTTCAATCACTTTACGAAGCCGGTCTTTCCCGTGCGATGGGTGATTGGCTGTTGGGAATGAACGCTACCCGTCTTTATACCCTTAAATACGGTCAAAACAAACAGGTGCTCTCTATCGGTCGTGTACAGACACCGACGCTGGCATTGATTGTCAACCGTCAATTGGAGATAGCCAATTTTGAACCTAAACAATATTGGGAACTGAAAACAAACTATCGTAATACCACTTTCTCTGCACTCATTCGCAAAAGTGATGAAGAAATTGCCGCGGAAGAGGAAAAGAACGGCGGAAAAAAGAAAATAGATAACCCGGGCATCGACCCTATTGCCAACCGGGAAGAAGGCGAAGCATTGGTAGAACGTATTAAAGACCTACCTTTTGTAGTCACCAATGTCGGCAAGAAAGACGGGAAGGAATACGCTCCACGTTTGTTCGATTTGACTTCCCTTCAGGTAGAATGTAACAAGAAATTCGCTTATTCAGCCGATGAAACACTGAAACTGATCCAGTCTCTTTATGAGAAGAAAGTGGCTACCTATCCGCGTGTGGATACCACTTTCTTGAGCGATGATATTTATCCGAAATGTCCTGCTATCCTGAAAGGACTCCGTGATTACGAAGTCTTGACAGCTCCGTTAGCTGGCACTACACTTCTTAAATCAAAAAAGGTATTTGACAACTCGAAAGTGACGGATCACCATGCCATTATCCCAACCGGAGTCTATGCTCAAAACTTGACGGATATGGAACGTCGTGTCTACGACTTGATAGCCCGTCGTTTTATAGCCGTGTTCTATCCGGACTGTAAAATTTCTACTACCACCGTAATGGGAGAAGTGGATAAGATAGAATTTCGGGTAACCGGAAAACAAATTCTGGAACCGGGATGGCGTGTCGTGTTTGCCAAGGAAGTAAAAGATCCTACTGAAGAAAAAGAGGAAGAGGATGAAAATGTACTTCCTGCTTTTGTGAAGGGTGAAAGTGGTCCTCATATTCCGGACCTGAATGAAAAATGGACACAGCCGCCCAGACCTTATACTGAAGCAACCTTGCTTCGTGCAATGGAAACAGCCGGAAAACTGGTGGACAATGATGAACTTCGCGATGCTTTGAAAGAGAATGGTATCGGTCGTCCGTCTACCCGTGCTGCAATCATTGAGACGTTGTTCAAGCGAAATTATATCCGTAAGGAAAGAAAGAACCTGATTGCCACCCCGACAGGAGTGGAGTTGGTGCAGCTTATTCACGAAGAATTATTGAAATCGGCAGAATTGACAGGTATTTGGGAAAAGAAGTTGCGTGAGATTGAAAAGAAAACATACGATGCCCGCCAGTTCCTCGAAGAACTAAAGCAGATGGTTTCAGAGATCGTAATGAGTGTACTTTCTGATAATACGAATCGACGCATAACTATTCAGGACGCAGTTGCTGCAAAAGCCGAAGAGAAAGAGAAGAAAGAACCTAAAAAGCGTGAACGAAAACCGAGTACACCGAAAGAAAAGAAACCAAAAGCGGAAAAAACGACGAATGAAGTGAAGACTGATTCGCCCGGTTCTCCTGCTCCGGTGGCCATGGCAGCTTCAACTCCTTCTGCAGCAGGTGAGGTAGATGCGTTTGTAGGTCAACCCTGTCCACTTTGTGGTAAAGGAACCATCATTAAAGGGAAGACTGCTTACGGGTGTTCGGAATGGAGAAATGGATGTACTTTCCGGAAGAATTTCTAATTTTCTGCACAGTAACGAGGTAAAGTGTATGGCTGAAATAGTTTAGTGGAAAACTACTTGATTTATAGAAAAATACATTATATTTGTACATAAATCTATATGGACTACTATGAACCGTTTTGCAAACTACTACAAGAAGATATTCTCGCAAGAGTATATAGATCGCACCATTTCGGGCGGTATCAAGTCACAGCTCACCTTGCTACTCGTTACCATTGCTACGGCGCTGGCTATCTTTTTTATTATCGCGATGCTCTTTTCCATCCAATTGCATGGACACGAGGAATGGGGAGAAAGGCTCTGGGCAGTGTACAACAACTTTGTCGATCCCGGTAACCAAATAGAAGAGACTGCCTGGCCTAACAGGATATTAGTGGGGCTTATCAGCATTTCGGGATCCGTTTTACTGGGCGGTGTGCTCATCTCTACTATCTCTAATATTATAGAGCGGCGTGTGGGAGTGGTATACGCGGGGCGAATGACCTACCGTAATATAAAAAATCATTATGTACTGATCGGATTCAACGAATTGTCTATCAATATGATACGTGAACTGTATGACGAATGTCCTTCGGCACGTATTTTGCTGATGAGCGGTATGGAGTCGGCAACGGTGCGGCATCGTATACAGTCGGCCCTGCCTGTTGAAGTTGAGCGACAAGTGCTTGTTTACTTTGGCAACATTGAGTCGATCGAAGAACTTCAGCGGTTGAACATAGAGAGTGCTATTGAAGTATATGTGCTGGGTGATGAAGAACGTTACGGGCGCGATGCTAAAAATATAGCTATTGTGCACTTGGTAAGTACTCTGCGTGGTAAATGTTATGATGGTAAGATGATGCCTGTGTATGTACAGTTTGATAGCATCCCTTCGTATTCTAACATACAGAAAATGAATCTGCCGCCCGAAGTCTTTTGTATAGAAGGCAAGCCTAATATTTTCTTTCGGCCCTTTAATCTCCATGAAAACTTGGCCCGGCAGCTATGGAGCCTTTATGGAGCTGATTGTGAAAGGCGTTATGATCCGCTGGATTATCGCCCCATAAGCATTACACAACAACCTGATGGAAGTTGGAGCGCTACCAGTCAAGACTATGTGCATCTGGTTATCGTGGGATTCAACCGAGTGGGACGTTCGTTGCTACTCGAAGCATTGCGTATCTGCCATTATGCCAATTATGATGACCGTCTGCCTGCAGATGAACGTATACGTACCCGTATCACTTTAGTGGATCGCGAGATGGAGGCACAGAAAGACTACTTCAAAGCTCAATTCCCCTATATAGAGAGCCAAATAGATGATATTGAGGTGGAATATTGCCATGACGATATTTGCAGTACTGCTATGCGTACCCGCCTGCAGCAGTGGGCACAAAATAAGCATTGTATGCTTACAGTGGCCATTTGTGTGCATGATCCTGATTTGAGTCTTTCATTAGGACTCAACTTACCACATGAAGTTTATCAGTATCAGTGTCGTGTGCTAATCCGTCAGGAGTTTAATAATGATTTGTCGTCGATGGTGGACGACGAGAAGGGACGCTATCGCTATGTCAAGGTGTTTGGTATGGTAGACAGGGGAATAAAGAAAAACATCTTGCAAGATAAACTGGCTTTGTATGTGAACTACTTATACGATTGTTGTTATGCTGATGAAAGCCTCAAACAAAAAGAGGTATTGAAGAAGATGTATGAATCCTATGGTAACCATTCTGCCGACTTTATTTTGATGAACCACCAGGCGCAGTATTTGTGGAATAAACTAAGCGAACCACTACGTTGGGCTAATCGCTATCAGCTGGATGCCTATAGTGTATTTTGTCGCACACTGGGCTACGGCATCAGACGGAGTGACCACTCACCGGCACACATATCCGAATCTATGTTCAATGAAGATCTGCCAGCTCAAGTTTTGTATCTGTTAGTACGCATGGAGAAGTACCGATGGAATGCCGAGCGTACGGTGGCCGGCTGGAGACGTGCTAAGGTGAAGGATAAGGTATTTTTGCAACATCCTCTTATTATGCCTTTCAGCGAATTACTACAAAAGTATCCCGAGGAGGTAGAGAAGGATGCTGATGTAATTTATAATCTGCCCTACATACTGGCATTGGGAGGATATGAGCTTTATAGATTGGCCGATTAATAAGCCGACTTAACATTTATACATAAGTTAGAGAGACACTACTAACCGCAACCCGTAATCAATATCCCACCGTTGTGGGGTCACTCCATAACGGCTGGTGACTTTACAGTATTTCTCGAAGGTGTAATAACTGCCTCCGCGTAATACTTTATGCATATCCTTTTCATTTATTTAATATCTATCGCTAGAAATGAGTTCTGCGATGATAACTATCATGCGTCGAAAACCAAAAACTTCCTCATTCACTGAATAAATTCTTTTTTTTCATTAAAATCATCTTTCTTGTAGGCAATAATCGTGGCATATTTGTTATTTATAAAATGAGAGTATCAATTATTTAAATAGAAAGAATATGAAGAAAAGATTAGTAGGAGTTGCATTGGTGTTGGCTGCCGTCTCTTTGGGGAGTATACAGCCTGTGGAAGCATGTACGCGTGCAGTATACATAGGTCCTGATCAGATGGTGATAACGGGGCGTACCATGGACTGGAAAGAAGATATCATGACGAATATCTATGTGTTTCCACGTGGTATTCAGCGTGCGGGACATAACAAGGATAAAACGGTGAACTGGACTGCCAAATACGGAAGTGTAATTGCCACAGGATATGATATTGGTACTTGCGATGGAATGAACGAGAAAGGATTGGTGGCGAGTCTGCTTTTCTTACCGGAATCTATTTACTCTCTTCCCGGTGATACCCGTCCGGCAATGGGAATCAGCATTTGGACACAGTATGTGCTTGATAACTTTGCTACGGTACGCGAAGCCGTGGATGAACTGAAAAAAGAGACTTTCCGGATTGATGCTCCCCGTATGCCGAATGGGGGACCGGAATCTACCTTGCATCTGGCTATAACCGATGAAACTGGGAATACGGCTGTATTGGAATATTTGGATGGAAAATTAAGTATTCACGAAGGGAAAGAATACCGGGTGATGACAAATTCTCCCCGATATGACTATCAATTGGCTATTAATGATTATTGGAAAGAAATTGGTGGCTTACAGATGCTACCGGGAACAAATCGTGCGAGTGACCGCTTTGTCAGGGCTTCTTTCTACATTCATGCCATTCCGCAAACTGCTGATGCAAAAATTGCAGTTCCCAGTGTATTGAGTGTGATGCGTAATGTTTCCGTGCCATTTGGTATTAATACGCCGGAAAAGCCTTATATTTCTTCTACCCGTTGGCGTTCCGTTTCCGATCAGAAGAATAAAGTGTATTATTTCGAATCTACTTTGACACCAAATATGTTTTGGCTGGACCTGAAGAAAATAGATTTTAGTCCGAAAGCAGGGATTAAGAAATTGTCTCTGACAAAGGGAGAGATTTATGCAGGTGATGCAGTGAAGGATTTGAAAGACAGTCAATCGTTTACTTTCCTTTTCCAGACTCCGGTCATGTAATTTGTTGGTATCTGTAAATATATAAAAAGAGCGGTGGACAGGTTTGTAATCAAACACTTGTCCATCGCTCTTTTTTATATACCGTTTATAATTAGACTTTTTGTCTGTCCGCTTTATCGTCTGGCGTATTCTTGATGAAATTCAATGACTGCCTCTATCCCTTTACGGAAAATATCCAGTGAAAAGTTTTCGTTTGGTGAATGGATGGCGTCTGATTCCAAACCGAATCCCATCAATACAGTTTTGATTCCCAAGACTTGTTCAAAAGTAGAAATGATAGGAATACTACCACCACGGCGTACTGCCAGCGGTTTCTTTCCGAAAGCAATTTCAAAGCCTTTTTCGGCAGCCTGATAAGCAGAAAGCGAAATCGGGCATACGTATCCTTGTCCTCCATGCATTGGAGTCACTTTCACCTGAACAGTTTCCGGAGCAATGCTTGAAATATACTCTGCAAACATCTGCGAAATCTTATGATGATCCTGATGCGGAACTAATCGGCAGGAAACTTTGGCATACGCCTTTGAAGGAAGTACGGTTTTAGAACCTTCTCCCGTATATCCGCCCCAAATGCCACATACGTCAAAAGACGGACGACAGCTGTTACGTTCTAATGTGCTGTATCCTTTTTCTCCGAAAAGCTCTTTTACGCCGATTGCTTCTTTGTATTTCTTTTCGTCAAAAGGAATATGCGCAATCATTTCCCGTTCGGCTTGCGGAACTTCTTCCACATCGTCATAGAATCCGGGAACGGTAATCCGTCCGTCAGCATCCGTCACCTTGCTGATAATCTGGCAAAGTGTGTTGATGGGATTAGCCACCGCACCGCCGAAATGTCCGGAGTGTAAATCACGGTTCGACCCAGTCACTTCTATTTCCCAATAAGCCAGTCCGCGAAGACCGGTTGTTAAAGACGGAAGTTCAGCTCCCAGCATACTCGTATCTGAGACAAGGATGACATCTGCCTTCAGCAACTCTTTGTGCTCTTCGCAGAAAGCTTCCAGGCTGGGTGAGCCTATTTCTTCTTCACCTTCGAAGATGAATTTTACATTATTCTTCAGCAATCCGTTTTTGACGAGATACTCGAACGCTTTCACCTGGATGAATGATTGTCCTTTGTCGTCATCTGCTCCACGCGCCCAGATATATCCGTTCCGTATTTCCGGTTCAAATGGTTGGCTCTTCCAAAGTTCCAGCGGTTCGGCCGGCATTACATCGTAATGAGCATAAACCAATACGGTCTTTGCGTCCGGGTCGACCATCTTTTGAGCGAAAACAATCGGATTGCCCTTTGAGGGCATCACCAATGCTTCGTCTGCTCCAGCTTCAAGTAACAACTGCGCCCAGCGTTCTGCACAAGCCAGCATATCATCGTGATGCTCCGGCAGAGCACTGATACTGGGGATACGGATGAGACTGAACAGGTCATTCATCATTTTCGGTTCGTGCGCTATTATGTATTTCTGAATTTCGTTCATTACAGTTGCGTTGTTTTATCCAGTAAGTAATAATCAAGTATAGTCATGGCGGCCATTGCTTCTACGATAGGCACGGCACGGGGCAGTACACAAGCGTCATGGCGTCCGCGTGCTTTCAGGGTGGTGTCGATTCCATCAATGTTGACGGTTTCCTGTTCCATCAGCAATGTTGCAATCGGTTTGAATACTACACGGAAATAAATATCCTGACCATTACTCAATCCTCCCTGAATACCTCCGGAGTGGTTGGTATGTGTCTCGATGCGTCCATTGTTATTATAGAAAACATCGTTCTGTTCGGAACCTTTCATTTTCAGCCCCTTGAATCCTTCGCCGTATTCGAATGCTTTGGCAGCATTGATGCTTAACATGGCGTTGCCCAAGGCAGCATGGAGTTTGCCGAAAACAGGTTGTCCAAGTCCGATGGGGCATCCTTTGATGACGCAGGTCAGTGTGCCACCGATGGTGTCGCCTTCTCCTTTCACCTTATATATAAGGTCTGCCATTTCTTTTGCTTTTTCCGGGTCCGGACAACGTACATCGTTTGTTTCTATCAAATCGAGGTCGTAATCCGAGTAAGTACCCTCCAATTTGATAGGACCTACCTGTGAAGTATAGGCAGTGATATTGATACCCAGTTGACGAAGTGCTAACTTAGCCAATGCACCGGCTACTACGCGCGAAATCGTTTCGCGTGCGGAAGAACGTCCGCCGCCACGGTGGTCACGGATTCCGTACTTCACTGTGTACGTGTAATCAGCGTGTGAAGGACGATATACATTTTTCAGATTGTTGTAGTCATTGGAGTGTTGGTTTTCATTCCAAACGATAAAACCAATAGGGCATCCGGTGGATTTCCCCTCAAAAATGCCTGAAAGAAACTCAACTTTATCAGCTTCTTTACGTGCAGTGGTAAGAATGGATTGTCCCGGACGGCGGCGATTAAGTTCTTGTTGTACAAATTCTTCGTCGATGACAATTCCTGCCGGAAATCCATCAATCACTCCTCCAACTCCTTTTCCATGAGACTCACCGAAACTTGTGAGCCGAAAGATATTGCCAAATGAATTAAACATAGTTGTGGCTTTTTTAAAATTACTATATGCAAATATAACAAAGTTTTCGATAAGAAAGTTGTGAACTCGAAATATCTTCGAAAAAGGAAGCATATTGAACCTTTTTTCTTCTTTTTAGTTTATAAGGGACGAAATTTATTATAGATTTTCAACGGTTTAATATAACCGTTTGAAGAATAAACATTTAACTGAGTATTTGAGAAACAGTGGTAACGAGTTAGCAACTGTGCTATTTTCAGCGTTTTGCGG
>SKEL01000535.1_pt1 | contig 40670 bp, 38 predicted proteins | sample 4826741 | NCBI WGS metagenome assembly SKEL01 (sample SAMN11008810, study PRJNA524170) | human gut metagenome | biome: Human fecal sample; material: Feces; isolation source: fecal sample from pouch patient p33 | host: Homo sapiens | place: Israel: Tel-Aviv | collected 2016-03-22
GCATAATAAACTGAATAAAATATCATCTTGAAACCGATTGCATAGTTATTTTAAGAACTTTATAATAGAAAAGACTAATAGTATTAATAGTAAAAAGAAGGATATTAGAATGAATAAAAAGTTACTTAAGTTAATCGCAAGTAGTTCGGTCGCAATGACTTTAATGGCACCTGGAGTGGCATTTATGCAAACTAATCCGGTTGTAATGGCCGCTGAACAAAGTCAAAAGACAGTGGGAATGACGGTTTACAAATACAGTAAAAATCACCGCAGCCATGCTAAGTCAATGGCTCAAGGTTTTGTGGGAGATAAGGTGCAATTAACAGTTAGTCAAAAGCATGTGACTAAAATGATAATCCATGTCGATGGTAAAAATAGTCCAATGGGCAAGGGGCAAAACGTAAATAAGATTGTAAAATCCCTCAAGATTAATGGCGTTAGCGGTAAAAAGGAAAATGTTTCCGCCGACAAATCTAGTTTTGACTTTGTTTTTGCAGGCAAAGCTTTCAAAAATAATGGTTGGGTCAAGATGCAAGTCACTATTGACTTTGGTGGTAAGATGACCGAACAAGCTTGGGTGAAGTATGACAAGGTTAGCGGTTTAACTACTAGCAAGAAAAAGACCGACAAGAAGCAAAAGAAGGCTAGTAAAAAGAGCGTCAAAAAAGTTAGTAAGAAAAGTACACACGGTCAGCGCAGATAAAAAGGTTCAAAATATCAATTATGCGGTCTATAAGGCGGATCGCAGTGGCGTTTCTGCAGCAAATAATTTTTACACGCATCATGCCAGGATTGAAAAAGTAAAGCAGGGCTATGTTATGACTTTAAAAGTTGAGGTAAAGCATGGGATGGTGACCAAATTTCAGCCGGTTTCACTGGGAATTGGTTCAATTTCAAACCTGCGTTTTACCAAACAAGCTGGCAAGGATATCTGGACTTATCAGGTCCACTTCAAGTCGCTAAATCAGTTGAAGAAGCAGGCTCAGGGGAGTCTGCGCTTGAGCGTACCAATTGCCAATATTCATGATCGTTTGTTTAAGGTCTGGTTTGCTTTTGGCGTAAAAAATGTGGCGCACAGTTCGACTGTAAGCAAGGCATTAACCGAAGCAAATAGTAGCACTGATTCAAGTAGTACTAGTGATGCTATTCCTGCAGCTAATGACGACAGTAGTAAAGATGCAGAAAATGCTACAAGTAGCGCTCAACCGCGGTCAAAGCCAGTTAAAAAGCAGCAGTCTTCTTCAAACTCTAGTGTAAAACCTGGGGCAAAGATGACACCCAAGAAGAAAAAGATGGCGACGATTGCAGCGGTGGAATATCCATTTTTGACTGTGATCGCAGGCTTTTTAGCATTTGATGCTGCAATTATTGGTTTGGCCTTTTACTTAAGAAATAAAATTTTGAAGAGAAAGAAATAATGAAAAATATAGCTAAAATTATCTCTTTTCCTTTCTTGTTGCTAACTTGTTTGTTTATTTTTGGTGTGACTGTTAGTGCACAAAGCGTGAGTTATCGTACTTACAAGTATGGCACGCATCAGACCTCGATGGCTGATGGCTACTATGCGCGTCCTGCTCAGGTTGTGGTAGACGACAATCAGTACCTGGTAACGATGACGATTCGCACTAAGAAAGATCTAAGTCCCTATCCGGTTCGGGTGTTAACGATTAATGGACAAGCACCGCTAAACGTAGTAAAAACGCGGCATGGCAGTGACTATGATTATCGCTATAGTTTTCGCACTAATAATTTAAAACGTGATATTTCTAGTCAAATTAAAATAGATGTGCCACATGTTTACCAAGCAACACACAATATTACATTTGCTTTTGACACTACGCAATTGCCTAAGTTAACAAATAAAAAAGAGCGAGCAAGTCATGCAGAAAGTGCGATAAAACGTAGCGCGCCACAGGTGAAAAACAAGAGTGTTAAGCCTAAGGAGCAATTGGCACAAAAGAAGCAAGCGGCAATAGCTAACAGGCAAATAGCACAGAATGCACGCAATCAACGTGCTAATCAACAAAGGCAGCGAAATTTTTATTATGTTATTTTGGCTGGAGTGCTTAGTTCGTTAATTTTAATTGGCGTTGCTGTTTTGATTGTCGTAAATGCCAAGGAAAGAAAAAGTAAATGAAAAAACGTAAAGGATTAATTATTGGTTTAATTATATTTTTAGTAGCAATCATCGGAGTGGCAATTGGTGCTAAACGATTGATTGATCAAAAAGTTGCCAATAATGAAAAGATTGTTGCCACAAGTGCAGCGATTACTGAAATTTTTGATAAATTGAACGTTAATTTAGCAGGGGTTCCAAAGACGCAGGCTAAGTTACCAGCACGCTATCAAAAGGTGCCCAAGATTGGGAGTCCAATGAAGCCAAGTGTTGAAAAGATTGCTTCTTTGAATCCCACTCGTGTCTATGCAGTCTCAACTTTAAAAGATCAGTATGATCAATCATTTAAAGAACAAGGCGTTAAAGTTACATATCTGAAGCTGGATTCAGTAGCTGACCTTGAAGCTACACTGAGTTCATTAGGCAAGCAGTATTACCGGCAGAGACAGGCTGATTATCAGATTGGCTTAATCAAAAAAGCCGTTAAAAAGGCTAAAGCACGTGTTCACGGTCGTAAGCCTAGAGTATTGATCTTGATGGGCTTGCCTGGCGCTAATTACATGATTCTAACTAATCGATCATATTTAGGTGATTTGGTCAGAATAGCTGGTGGGGAAAATATCTATCACTCTGATAGTCAGATCTATTTGTCACCAAGTAATGACTCGCTAGCTACTAAAAATCCAGATGTCATTTTGCGATTAGAACATGCTTTGCCAAATGTAACTTTGCCACAATTTAAGCAAGAGTTTAAGAAAAATTCTGTTTGGAAGACGATGAAAGCCGTAAAGACAGGCAGAGTTTATGACCTACAGCAACCAGACTTTAATGCTTCAGCTAACATGAATGTTTCTCAAGCATTGAATAAATTAAGCAACTGGTTGTACCCTGGAAAGTGATCAAAATGAAGAAAAAGGTAATTTGGATAAACTTGATTTTAGCAGTTTTGTTAATCAGTACGATTTTCTTTGCATTAACTCACGGAGCAAGCAATTTTTCAATGCAAAAGATGACTAACAGCCAATTGAATATTTTGTTTAATATCCGTGTCCCGCGGATTATTTCGGCACTAGTAGCAGGAGCTAGCCTCTCTGTTAGTGGTGCCTTTTTTCAGGCAACTTTGCGCAATCCGATTGCAGAACCTGGAATTATGGGGATCTCTAGTGCAGCCAGTTTATGTCAATTGCTAGCGGTTATTATTTTGCCAGAAATTTTCTTTGGTAAAATTATTTTCGCGATTATTGGCGGACTGCTAGCGTTTGGGCTTCTTTTATTATTCCAAAAAAAGATGACGCCTTATCAGTTAATTATCATCGGAGTGGCATTGAATGCGGTGTTCACGGGGATGCAGGAAGTTTTCACTAATAATCAAAATAGTGGCAGCAGCCTGGCCACAAGTAGTTGGGGATCAACAATGTATTTATTGGTTATTGGCATAATAGGGCTGATTTGCGCGATTTGTTTTATGAATTGGGCTAATTACTTAAAGATCAATGATGAAGAGCTGACGTCTTTAGGTGTTTCTGCTAAAACCCTGCGTTTAGTCTTGATGCTAATTGCAGTGGTTTTGGCCGCAACAACAACGGCTTGCATTGGTGTTTTAGCCTTTATCGGAATTATTGTGCCACAGGTTGCTCGTTTGCTTTTGGGATATGATTATCAAAAAATTATTCCATTTTCGATTTTTGCTGGAGCTTGGTTTTTATTGTTCGTTGACACCATCGGCCGGGTGATTACAGCGCCAAACGAGATTGCGGCTAATATTATTTTGGCTATTGTTGGTGGTCCAGTTATGATTTTAATTTTATGGAAGAGACAGAAAAATGCTTAAAGCGTCGCAGATTGATTTTTCATATGGGTCAAAACAATTATTTAATCAATTCTCTCTGAGCCTGCAGGAGAACCAGATTACGACTTTAATTGGTCCTAATGGATCTGGCAAGTCAACCTTGTTTCGCTTGCTTACACGGGCAATAAGGCCGTCTGCGGGGACAATTACGCTAGATGGGCAAGATATCTGGCAGCTAGCTGCGAAGGATTTTGCCAAAAAGGTAGCAATTGTCCACCAGCAGAATCAATTGTATGATCAGATAACTGTCAAGGAACTGGTTAAAATGGGGCGTCTGCCGTATCATTCCTTGATGGGGGATGAAGAAAATGGATCTGCTCGCCTTCAACAGATTATGCAGGAGCTAGAGATTGCTGATTTGGCAGATAAGTTTATAGCGCAATTATCTGGCGGTCAGCAGCAGCGTGTGTGGCTTGCTACAGCACTGGCGCAAGAGCCGGAATATCTTTTTCTAGATGAACCAACAACATACTTGGATTTGCATTTTCAGTATCGCTTTTTGGATTTAGTGAAAAAATTGAATCGAAAGCAGAATTTGACGATTTGCATGATTTTGCACGATTTGAATCAGGCTTTGCAATATAGTAATCAGATAATTTTGCTCAACCAAGGCAGGATTCAAAAGCAGGGCAGGCCAGAAGAGGTAATTACGGCGCAGGCGATTAGGCAAAACTTTGGCATAGATTGCGAGATGATCGAAACTGAGCAGGGAAAAGTCTTGTTAATGGCAGGTTCTGAGGCAAAATAAAAGACCACGAGAAAACTCGCGGTCTTTTTTTGTAATAATAAATTATTACTTGTTAACTTCATCCTTGAAGCTCTTACCTGGCTTGAATGCTGGAACGTTTGATGCAGCAATTTCAATTTCCTTACCAGTTTGTGGGTTACGACCCTTACGAGCAGCACGGTGACGAAGTTCGAAGGCACCGAAGCCAACTAATTGTACCTTGTTGCCTTCAGCAACATTGCTCTTAACAACGTCGATGTAAGCGTCCAAAATAGTGTTAATGTCTGTCTTAGTAGCATCAGTCTTTGCAGCGATTTGATCTACTAATTGTTTCTTAGAAATAGTTTCCATGAAAAATACCTCTTTTAATATAAACTACGATTACTTATTTTAACAGTAATCCGCGTATTTACAAGGGGAAACAGCCTCTTTAAAGAATTTTTTTAAAAAGGAAAGAAATTCTATGTATTTGAAGCGAAAAATATTGTATTCGCTATCAAAAATGTAGTTCATGTAATGATTCTTTTGTTTTGATTTGAAAAATTAACTTTTTTCAAAAAATTTAGACATTTTTTGCGTAATAAATGATGGGAGACAAGCCTAAATTTTGAATTCCAAATTTTGTACAGTGATGGAATATATAAGAGAGGTGAATAATCTTTAATTACACAAATCACATCCTCGAAATATGCTTAAACAATATCAATTAAGAACGTTGAAGAATGGATTAAGAATGGCAGGTATAAGACTATGAGCCTACTAACTTATAAAGGTTACCAAGGTACTTATCGAAGTTGAAAATGATACTTTATTTGGCGAAGTCTTAGGTCTAGAAAATACTTTTATTTCTTATGAAGGAAATTCTCTGGCAGAGTTGAAGAAAGATTTCAAAGCGGGTATTGATGATTATCTTGAGAATTGTCAATTGAATCATGAGCAACCAGAACAGGCTAACCAAGATGCAGCTAAGTTACAGTTGCAAAAATTATTATTAACATCATTAGCGTGATTGGAACAAAATAAAGCTCGAAACTTCTACAAATTGTAGTAACTTCGAGCTTTTTGTAACTATTCAGAAAAGATAATTTAGCGGTCTTCGTGGTTAGTGAAGTAACGGTAGTCCTTACTCTTGTCGAACAATACGGCACGAGCGTTTTCACCGTTGGAGATTGAGAAGATAGCGTCAGGGTACTTGTTCTTAACTTCATCTTCTACCAATCCTCTAAGCATTTCGTTGTTAGCTAAAACTGAACCGGTTAAAGCAATCTTCATTGGCTTAGGATCTTCGTAACGGTCAAGACCGATGATGATGTCACGGGCTAACAGATGAGCTTGTTTCTTAATAACTTTGATTGCATCATCGCTGCCTTCATCAGCAAGTTGTGCAACGTGAACAGCCATTCCTGCAACTTCTGGGTTAGACATCTTGTAGAATTTAGCGTTACATTCATCCATGTGTTCAACGCCAAATAATTTAGTAAACATTTGAATCAAAGCGTTGTCTTCACGCTTGTCCCAGCTAAGAAGAGCAGATTGCATTGCTGAACGAGCAATTGCGTAACCTGAGCCTTCATCACCTAAGATGTTGCCGTAGCCACCAACTGCGATTAAGTGGCCGTTTTGTAAACCGTTGTAAACTGAGCCAGTACCGGCAATTACTAAGGCACCGTCATCACCTTCAAGACCAGCGTAAAGTGCTAAAAGTGAATCAGTAATAGCACGAGTAGGTAAGTTGTTAATTCTTGATGAAATAGTTGCGGCAACTTCTGGAGCATTACCGACAACTGAAAGACCGGCAATACCAACAAGAACGCGCATGCAGTCACCATCAACCTTGTCGATCAATTCGTTGATAGTGTCAGAGATATTCTTAATTCCGCCTTCGTAGTCAGCGTTAATTTGGCCTGGGCCGCCTTCTGCACGACCGATTTCCTTGCCAGTTTCGTCATATGCGATTGCAGTTGAGTGAGTACCACCTGCATCAACACCAATTTGGTATTTAAGAGCCATGTTGTAAATCTTCTTTCTATATTAATTTATCCGAATGATAACGTATACATTGTATTATATTTTTATACAGTAGGTCTAGTAAAAGTTTTGCTGTTAGCGCTAACAGCGGCTTTTTTCTTGCAAATTAATAAAATTGTTAAACTAATTAAGCTAACCAACATCCCCAGTAGAAGAACCCATGGTACATAAATTAATGTAATTTGATGTTTTCCTGGATTCAACTTGAAGTTTAAAAAAGCATTCATGAACAAGGTTTTATTCTTGTTAATTATTTTGCCATTATCTAAAACTAACCAGTTAATGTTATTAGGAATAGTTGACGCCAATGTCATCATCTTCTTCGTTGTGAAATGATTAGATTTGATGATCAAAGCAGATGTTTGTTTAAAGTTTGGTTGTTTTTGCTTAAAACGATGTATAATCTGCTCGAGCTTTTGTGTGTTTAAGCGCCAGAAGTGAATGCCACTAAGGTCGAGTTTATCTTTTTTGAGTTCAAAAGTAACTTGCAACCGTTGACCACGCTGGTGGCTACCTAGATTAATGAGACGGGCATTTTGATCACGTACTGCCAGATTAATATTAGCACCATTAACTGTCATTGAAATGGCATTATCATCGATCTCACCGGGCATTTCAATGTAGTAAGAATCATCAGTCTGTGGTTTGAAATTGAAAATGATGCGTGCGATTTGCTTATTGTTTTTACGATTATATTGTAGTTGATCGTTTTTCATACTAGTTACATTAATTAATTTTGCTTTAGGCCAATTGATCTGCTTAAACAGCTGCACTTTTGCCCCTGTAACTGCTTGAAAGAATTTGGTTTGATTACTAGTAATATCTAGAGAGTTAAAATTGATTTTTTGCGTTTTTTGTGATGTTAAAAAGAGTAGGGGCAAAGCGGCATTATTTTTCACTAGATATAGTTGGGCAAAGTGCTTTTGCAAATGATAATCGCTGGCGTCAACGCGGTGATTGGAATTGTCATACTTCATTTGCTTACCAGACTTGATCGTTGTGATTTCATCATTGGGCAAAAGATAATATTTGATTCCAAGTAAATCATCTGTCAAAGTAGTTCCGCCAAAATTAGTGTAGGAATTACTATTGTTTAGAAATCCAAGATTGTTGATCAGGTTGAGTACTTTTTGATCAGAAATCGAATTAAAATTACTTAAACCGTAATAACCAGCGCTAAAAGGATCATCATCAGAACGATAGAAAGTCTTTTCAGTTCGGTAAAATCCAGAATCATGTTGATTTGCGTATTGTACTGCTTGGCTGACATTAGTGGTAAAGTTCTGATAATCGCTATTTTTTTGATAAGCTAAATTGCCTAGAGATAGTACTAGGTTGACGATTAACTCAAGCTCGATAACTAAATAGAAAAATGGCGCGGCAAAACTGTGTTGATGATAAATAAAGCCAATAAACAAGATTCCGAGGGCTAGAAAAGCTCCCGTGGCAATCTGCGCATCTTCAGTTAGAAAGTCAAAATGTGAGGCATTAAATACTATATAAATAATTAAACCTAAAGAAAATAGAGTCAGAAGTCCGGTCTGCCAATAAGCTATACGTTCTTTTTGTTCTAATGCAATAACGCCTAGATTTAGCGCAAAAAAGATCAACACAAAGCTGAAACGACCAGGATACCAGACAGGGAATTGGCCTAAATGCCAGAGTAAAACCAGTGGTGTCCAAAAAAGAGAAGCAATTAAGAAAATGAGTAAAATTCCGTTTGCTAATTTACGCTGCCAGTTAATCTTTTTACTTAAAAAATATAAAATTGTCAGCAACAAGAAAGGCATTGTCAGATAAATGTTGGGCATCCCTTCCTGCATTTCATGAAAGTTATAGGCCCCTTCGGCTAACTTAGTCAGCTGTTCAACTGGAGAAAACTGCCAGCCCAAATTCCAGGAGGCAGTAGAACTAGCCTTGCCTTGCAACATTTCAACCAGAACGGGGAAGAGCATAAAGGCATCTAAAAATGAACCAGCGATACTTTTTCTTAAATAAATCCAGTTAAGGTGTAGGCGCTCCTGCTTATTAATGAAGAAAATTTTGCTTAACAGATAAAGCAAACCAAAGGCTAATGCCATAAATCCGGTATAAAAATTAGTGAACCAAAGCAAAAAGGTAATTAAAATTAACTTATTTTTTTGGTGGGTAAGCAAGCGGTCGATGGCATTAATCAATAAAGGAAGCAAAATCACAGAATCAAGCCACATCAGATTATAGTGATTGCCAATAACGTAGCCTGAAAGGGCATAAGCCGAACTAGCCGCTAAAGCGTAAAAGTGATTAGTGATTTTTTGCTGCCAATAGTAGTAGGAAGATAGTCCCGCCGCTCCAATTTTTAATGCGATAATAATTAAAATTGCTTGTGGCAAAAAATGTTGCGGAAATAAAAATAAGAGTAGATTGAAAGGACTGCAGAGATAATAGGCATCAGTTGCTAGCATTGAACCGCCTAAACCATTAGAAAAGGAATAGATTAAGCGCAAGGGATGGGAGAACAAATTTCGCCTGAAGAAGGCAAGAAAATCAACATATTGTTGACCTAAGTCGACAGTGAGCACTCCATTTTTGCTGTAGAAAAAGTAACTCAAGAAAATCAAAGCCGGTAGCAAAAAACTAAGCCAGAAAAAAATATTTTTACGATTAATTGCAATGTGTCGTGAGTTAAGAAATTTAAGCATCATTAAAAATTATATAAGCTCCCTTATGAATTGTAGAATTGATGTTTACTTTTTGTTAAAATACATCTAGTTTTAATAAAGGTGATTTACGTGAATTATTTTAGAAAAAATAGTGGGACTGGCTCAAACAAGCATTCCTCAACTCCAATTAGAATGCGAATCATTCTAGGGGTAATTTTAGTCCTCTTTGCCATGTTAATTGGGCAATTGGCTTATTTGCAACTAGTTTATGGTTCACGTTTCAAGGCAGAAGTGCAAAAAACTGATTCAACTGTTGTTTCGCATCAAGTGCCACGTGGTGTCATGTATGACGCTAAGGGACGTGTTTTGGTGGGGAATAAGGCAACTAATGCTATTACTTATACCAAGAGTGCGTCGACTACAACAGCAGATATTTACAAGATATCTAATGCCTTGAGTAATTATATCAAGATTAGCGATGAAAAGCCGACAAAGCAAATGGCAGCAGATTATTATTTAGCTAATGAAGATAATAATACTAAGATATCTAATGCTTTGCCGAAGTCAGCCAAGATTGATGCTGATGGCAATAAGAAGACTTCAGCTGAAATCTATCAAGCGGAATTGGCTTATGTTGAAAAAATGAATCCTCAACTAACCACTCGGCAAAAAACAGCGGCTTTAATCTTTAATAAGATTTCAGGGGCTTATACTTTATCCACGATTTATATCAAGAATAAAGGCTTAACCGATCGTGAAATTGCCCAAGTAGGTGAGCACTTATCAGAGCTTCCTGGTGTGGGTATCGGAACTGACTGGCAAAGATCTTATCCAAATGGTTCATCTATTCAAAGTATCATTGGTTCGGTTTCAACTGAAAAATCTGGTTTACCAAGTGATAGCTTGCAGTACTACTTAAGAAATGGTTACTCACGTAACGACCGGGTAGGTACTTCCTATCTTGAAAAAGAATATGAGCCACTTTTGAAGGGAACTAAGTCGACTAACCAGGTTATTACTAAATCGAATGGTAATATCCAGCAGACTAAGACTGTTTATAATGGTCAAGCCGGTGCCAGCTTAATGTTAACGATTGACGCTAAGTATCAAAAGCAAGTACAGGCTACTTTGAAACGGGTTTACAGTACAGCTGTTGGTAACGGTGCAGCAAGATACTCTAATGGTGCCTATGCCGTGGCGATGAATCCTCAGACTGGTGCTTTGCTAGCTGTAGCCGGGATTAATAGAAACACGAACACTGGTAAAACGACTGATAATGCTTTAGGTGTAATTAACCAATCCTTTGTTATGGGATCAGTTGTTAAGGGGGCTACTGTTGGTGGTGGATTAATTAATAAGGTTATTACTCCCGAAAACAATACTTTGCCTGATACGGCAATTTATTTGCCAGGTTCACCAGTTAAAAAGTCAGTTTATCCAGTTGGTACTTTCAGTTCATTGGATGCTGAAACAGCGCTGGAAGTCTCCAGTAATATTTACATGATGCACTTAGCAATGAAATGGGTTAAGGCTAGTTATGTACCGAAGAGCTACATTCATATGCCAAACGATGCCTTTGACATTTTACGGCGTAATTTTGCTATGTTTGGCTTAGGTCAAAAGACAGGCGTTGACCTACCTGGTGAAGTGTCAGGAATTGAAGGTAAGTCATTTAATGACAAGGGTAATATTCTTTCCGGTTCTGTACTTGACCTAGCTTATGGTAACTATGATGCTTATACACCAATTCAACTAGCCCAATATGTGTCAACTATTGCTAATGGTGGTAAGAGATTGCAACCTTATATTGTGCAATCAGTTGGTAAAACTAGCAAAAATGGCAAGAAGATTTACATTAGCTACAATAAGAAGCCAAATGTCCAACAAGTAATTCCTTGGACGCTTGCGGAACTTAATGTGGTTCAAACAGGGTTCTATCGTGTTGTTCACGGTACGAATGGTTGGGGAACTGCTCACCCATTGAAGAATGTTAAGCCATCAATTTCTGGTAAGACTGGTACTGCACAAACTTTCTACTATGATGCTGAACACCCTAATAGAAAGCACAATATCGAATTGATTAACGCAACCTTTATTGGCTATGCCCCATCGAAAAATCCAAAATTAGCAGTGGCGGTTGTTTTCCCAGGATTAGACCCTGATGGTGAAGGAACATACACATTGCAAGTTGCCAAAGCAATGGTACAAGATTATTTCAAACTTCATTCAACAAAATAAAGAATAATACTGGTCAAACAGCTTGAAAAATGCTATTCTAGTACAGTCAGAATAAAAGTGTAGGTGGTGAAAAAAATGGCAGATAACATCATTTTAGAATGCACCGAATGTGGCGATAGAAGTTACTTATCTAAGAAGAACAAGCGTAAGCATCCGGAACGTTTATCCTTAAAGAAGTATTGCCCAGTTGAAAGACGCGCAACACTTCACCGTGAAACTAAGTAATAAACCAAGATAGCAGGCTACGTGCCTGCTATTTTTTGTTTTTTGGACAAAAAGATGGAAAAATCAGAATTAAGAAAAGAACAAATCAGTAAATTAAAAGAATTTGCCAATACTAAAGAAAAAAGAGCAGAAGATGCGATTTTATTAGAGAAATTAATGTCGACAGATCTAATTAGAAGAAGTCAGACGATTGGGGTAACTGCTTCTTTACCACTAGAAGTAGATACTTCTGAATTAATTGCTCGTTTGTGGGATAAAGGAAAAGAAGTTTATCTGGCAAAGGCACGAAGCGATCAAAATCATACTTTAGACTTTTTACGCTATACGTATATGAGCAAATTGGTAAAATCTAAATTCGGTGTGGAAGAAGTCGCCGATGAAGATGCGAAAATCAATAATGATTTGGATTTAGTCATTGTGCCAGGTTTAGCCTTTGCCTTAGATTCGCATATTCGACTTGGCTTTGGTGGAGGTTATTATGATCGCTTTTTGGCTAAGCATGATCCTAAAACTGTTGCTTTAGCCAATAGCAAGATGACGTTCGATACTAGCATTTGGCCTATCGAAAAAACCGATATTCCGGTTCAAACAATTGTTACTCCTGATAAAATTTATTAAAATAGTCACAATGACGAAGATAAGGGGGATTAAATGAATACTCAACGAAAAATTAACCTCTCACAATCATTTGTGACTTTAGGAATTTTAGTAGTTTTATTAATAGTCTTTTTAGTTGAAGTGTTTTTAGGTGGCTCAGAGAATACCAATGTCTTGATGAAAATGGGAGCCATGAATAATTTTGCCGTGGTGGCTGGACACCAATGGTGGCGCCTATTTATGGCCCAGTTTTTGCATATTGGCATCATGCATTTGGTTTCTAATGCCATTATTATTTACTACATGGGGCAGTATATGGAGCCCTTAATGGGACATGTGCGCTTTTTAGTGACTTATCTTTTAGCTGGGGTCGGCGGCAATCTAATGAGCTTGGCTTTCAGTGCTGATCGCGGCTTAAGTGCTGGTGCCTCAACAGCTTTATTTGGTTTGTTTGGGGCAATGACTGCCATTGGCTTGCGCAATTTGCATAATCCAATGATTGCTTTTTTAGGTCGACAAGCCTTTGTCTTAGCTTTGATTAACTTAGCGCTTGATATTTTTGTGCCTGGAATTGATATCTGGGGTCATATTGGTGGCTTAATTGCTGGCTTCTTATTAGCGATTATCTTGGGCGATCGTGTAATGAAGACCTACAATCCTAAGTGGCGCGTATTGGCTGCTGCAGTGTTAGTCGTATATGTTGTTTGGACGGTTAGAACAGGAATGATAATTAATTTCTAATGAAAACTCTCTACGATGTACAACAATTATTAGAAAAATACGGAATTTTGGTTCATGTTGGCAAAAGAATTTGGGATATTGAATTAATGGCTTTAGAGCTCGACAATATCAATCGTGCCGGTCTGATTGACCAACATGATTATTTGATTGCCAAGATGATTTTGAGTCGAGAACATCGAATTGAAGTCAAAAATGAACAAAAAAAGGCGCTCAAAGATCCGAAAAATGATAGCCAGTAAATTAGTTTAGCGGTATCATAATAGATGTAAGTTTTTTATGAAAGGGCAGATTTAGTTTATGTCGAGTTTTTTAATTGTCTTAGATTTAGTTTTATTAGTCATTATTTTAGTCATGGTTGGTATCTGGGCTTGGAATAAAATTCAAGCTAAATCAATCGGTGGCGAATTGACTAATGAAGAATTTAAAGAAGGCATGCGTAAGGCACAAATTATTGATCTGCGTGAAAAAGAACCGTTTAAACGCAAGCATATTGATGGCGCTCGCAACTTGCCATATACCATGCTTAAGTATCAATATACTGAGCTTAGAAGCGACTTGCCAGTTTATCTTTACTCAGATTCAAAGACCATTACTTTGAGAGCTGCCCGTTTTTTAAAGAAAAAGGGTTTTGTTTCTATCCATTGGCTTAAAGATGGCTTTGAAGCTTGGGATGGTAGAACTAAGAAGTCAAAATATTAAATGAAAAGAAGACGCATTTGGAGGGGGATAACTCTAATGCGCTCTTTTTTTGTATCAAAATTAAGAAAGGTGATGGGGATGAAAAAGGTACTAGCGATTGTAGGACCAACAGCTATCGGTAAGACAAACTTGGCGATTGATTTAGCTAAAAGGTTGAACGGCGAGATTATTTCTGGCGATTCCATGCAGGTTTACCAAGAAGTGGCAGTGGGAACTGCAAAGGCAACTGCAGAGGAACAGGCGCAAGTGAAACACTACTTAGTTGATACGCAATCCGTTTTTGACGAGTATTCAGTTAAAGATTTTGTGGATCAAGCAACAAAAGCGATTGAAGAGATTAGCCAAAAAGGTAAGTTACCAATTATTGCAGGCGGGACAGGTTTTTATGTTAATGCTTTATTGAATAAGATGCAGCTAGGCGAGAAAACTCCAGAAGAGCGTAGCGTTTCGCAAAAGTGGGAAAACTACCTCAAGGAAAAAGGCGCAGAAAAATTGTGGCAGGTCTTGAATGAGCAAGATCCTAAGGCGGCAGAAAAAATACCAGTAGCCAATAGTCGCAGAACTATGCGAGCATTGACTGTGATTGAGCGTACAGGCAAAAAGTTTTCAGAGCAACAAAAGCAGATCGAGCCGCGTTATGATTACTTGATTATTGGCTTGAATTCTGACCGTCAAGAGATATATCGCAGGATTAATTTGCGTGTTGATAAGATGATGGAGCAAGGGATGCTCGATGAAGCAAAATTTATTTATCAAAATCGAGCACGAGAGTATCAGGTCTTGCAAGCAATTGCGTATAAGGAATTTTTCCCTTATTTTGAAGGGCAAGAGACGCTAGAGCATTGCATTGAAGATTTAAAGACAGCTTCGCGCCGCTATGCTAAACGTCAATTGACTTATTTTAGAAATAAATTACCAGTAGTTTGGTTTGATCCGTTAGATGATCCGGGTTGCGAACAAAAGATATTGAAGAAAGTCAAGGAATGGAAAAATGAATAATTTGCCAGAAAAATTACAAAAAATTGTTAAAGAAGTTGATCAACAGATCGCACCTAAACTGGCTGAGATTGAAGATCAAATTGTTTATAATACGGCTAAAGTTTTGGCGGCTTACCAAGCTAATGATGTCGCTGAAGCTGACTTGAATGGGGCTAATGGCTATGGCGACGATGATATGGGAAGAGATAAGCTAGATAAGATCTATGCTCAAGTTTTTCAAACTGAAGATGCGGTAGTTCGGCCTCAATTTGTTTCAGGCACGCACACTTTGTTCGTAGCTCTAGCAGGTAACTTGAAGTACGGCGATACGCTAACTTATTTAACTGGACAGCCTTACGATACTTTGCAAAAAGTGATTGGCTTGACTGATGATAAGCGTGGTACTTTAGTCGAGCGCGGCGTGCATTTTTCATATGTGCCGTTAACCGATGATGGGTTAGTTGATTATGACGAGGCTGAAAAGGTTCTTAAACGTGATCAGCCTAAGATCGTTGCCATTCAACGTTCACGTGGCTACTCCACCAGAAAGACCTTTACAGTTGATCAGATTAAGGACATGATTGCCTTTGTTAAACGGGTCAGCCCTAAGAGTATTGTCTTTATTGACAATTGTTATGGCGAATTTTCGGAAAAACATGAGCCAACTGAGTATGGTGCTGACTTAATGGCAGGATCGCTGATTAAGAATGCTGGTGGTGGTCTAGCTAAGACCGGTGGTTATATTGTTGGTAAAAAGGACCTGGTTGAAAATGCAAAACTTGCATTGACTGCTCCAGGCTGCACCGATGAGGGCGCCACTATTGGCAATTTGCATGACTTTTATGAAGGCTTTTTCTTGGCTCCTAATGTTACCGGTATGGCTGAAAAGGGAATGATTTTTGCGGCTGCTTTGTTTGCCAAAATGGGCTTGAATGTTACCCCAGCTTGGGATGAGAAGCGAAGCGATATTATTGAGACAATTATTTTTGGTGATCCTGATAAGATGGTTAAATTTGTGCAAGAAGTACAGAAAAACTCACCGATTGATTCCTTTGTAACGCCTGAAGCTGTGCATATGGAGGGCTATGAAGATAAGATTATTATGGCTGCTGGTAATTTTGTTTCGGGTTCAACTATTGAATTTTCAGCGGATGGTCCAATTAGACCACCTTATGCGGTTTATATGCAGGGTGGCTTGACTTATGCGCATGACAAAGTAGCTATTATTAACGCGGTTCGTGATACATTTTTTAACAAAAAATAAAATTTAAAAATAATCACTAGACCAATTTGACTTTTTTAAATTGGTCTGCTATTGTATTAAACAGTTCTAGGAGATAAGAATAAATCATAGGACCATACCAATTTAATATTTTTTGTTTTTATAGGTGAATTAACTATGAGTAAACAATATACTGCAGAAGAAATTAAGCAAGAAGTTGAAGACAAAGACGTTAGATTTTTACGCTTGGCCTTCACTGATATTAACGGTACTGAAAAGGCCGTTGAAGTACCTAAGAGTCAATTAGATAAAGTTTTGACTAATGACATTCGCTTTGATGGTTCTTCAATTGATGGCTTTGTTCGTCTTGAAGAAAGTGACATGGTTTTATATCCAGACTTCTCAACTTGGACAGTATTGCCATGGGGTGACGAACACGGTGGTAAGATTGGTCGTTTGATTTGTTCAGTTCACACCACTGATGGCAAGCCATTTGCTGGTGATCCAAGAAATAACTTGAAGCGTGTTCTTGGTGAAATGAATGAAGCTGGATTCGACACTTTTGATATTGGTTTTGAAATGGAATTCCATCTTTTCAAGTTAGACGAAGATGGCAATTGGACTACTGAAGTTCCAGATCATGCTTCATACTTTGACATGACTTCAGACGATGAAGGTGCAAGATGCCGTCGTGAAATCGTTGAAACTCTTGAGGGCATGGGCTTTGAAGTTGAAGCAGCTCACCACGAAGTAGGTGATGGTCAACAAGAAATCGACTTTAGATTCGATGATGCTTTGACTACTGCTGACAGATGCCAAACCTTTAAGATGGTAACGCGTGCAATTGCTAGAAAGCACGGTTTGTTTGCAAGCTTTATGGCTAAGCCTGTTCAAGGTCAAGCTGGTAACGGGATGCACAACAACATGTCATTATTTAAGAATGGCAAGAACGTCTTTTATGACAAGGATGGCGAATTCCACCTTTCAAATACTGCTCTTTACTTCTTGAATGGTATTTTGGAACATGCTCGTGCTATTACTGCAATTGGTAACCCAACCGTTAACTCATACAAGCGTTTAATTCCAGGTTTTGAAGCTCCAGTTTACATTGCTTGGGCTGCTAAGAACCGTTCACCACTTGTACGTATTCCAAGTGCTGGTGAAATCAATACTCGTTTGGAAATGCGTTCAGCTGATCCAACTGCTAACCCATACTTGTTACTTGCTGCATGTTTAACTGCTGGTTTGAATGGTATTAAAGAACAAAAGATGCCAATGAAGCCAGTTGAAGAAAACATCTTTGAAATGACTGAAGAAGAAAGAGCAGAACATGGTATTAAGCCATTACCAACTACTCTTCACAACGCAATTAAGGCCTTCAAGAAAGATGATTTAATTAAGAGCTCATTAGGTGATCACTTAATGCACAGCTTCATTGAATCAAAGGAATTAGAATGGTCTAAGTACTCACAATCAGTTTCAGATTGGGAACGTCAACGTTACATGAACTGGTAAAAATAAATAACTAATTGGAAAATCTCGTGGTGATTGAGGCCACGAGATTTTTTTGTAAAGTATAGATTTTTCAAAAGCATATCTAATCGTAATTAGTCTAATTACGATTAGATAAGTGAACTTATGGATAAGTTTTTAAATCTAGTAGGATAAACTTTTATCAAAAATCAAAAAATATTCTCTTCAAAGAAGAGCAAACTGCTATATAATTGTAATAATGACTGGACTGGTATCCCTAATTAGTTTAGGGATACTTTTGTGTTAATGAGAATGTATTGGAGTCGATGGAATGAGAAATAAGACATTAGTAGCATTTTGTTTGATAGCTGCAATGATCAATTTAACTGCTTGCCAATCGCAAAAGCAGACTAATAATCGCCAAACTATTGAAAAATCTGGTGTGACTCAGAAACAGACTCCCAAAAGATTAATTGTTAAGAGTATGTCAGATACTGAAAAATCTAGTGCAATCTCAGTTTATGGATCGATGAAATATGGGGATGCATGGAAGACTGCATATAGTGATGCCAAGAAAAATCATTTGAGCATTAGTGTAAAAAATCGAACTGGTTTTAATTGGATAAAAAAAGGTAGAGGTTACATTTATGAAGTAACTGGCAATGGTCAAGAAAATAATGCTTTTTATACAATGAAAAGTGAAACCGTATATTTTTATAATCAGAAGAAAAATTTAGGTGTAGCAAGTTTATCTGAAATAGCTTCATATTTAAATGAACATAATCAAGTAAAAGCTGTAGAAAAATTAGCAACTAAGACTACTTTGGCTGCTGAAGTTACATCTGACAAATATGGGGTTAAGGGTGACGATGGCCTAGCATTAGTTCCAACGAGACTTTGGGGTACTTGGTACAACTATAAAGGAAAGAAGTTAGTAATTACTGATCATACTGTTAATGGTGAAGAAATTCATCATATTTCTAATTCTGGTGTAGCAACAGAATCCTTAGATCAAACGAAAAAGTGGGCTAGAGCTCGGATCGAAAATATTAATGGATTAAATTGCTATCATGTTCAAACATTGAATGCCCAAGATTTTGGCTTACTTTATTCTGTCCAAAAAGATAATGGCAATACGGCAGTAGTAACTTATAGCGTTGATACAGGTCATTATACGGCTACTTATTGGAAGAGCACCAAGATAGCCAAGGAACACCGAAATGCAGAATTTAAGACTTTAAATTAATATTTGTAAAGAAGTATTAAAATAATTGCAATGAACAAGAAGTATAATTTTTGTAAAATAATCATGTAAGAAGTTGGCGGATCGTATTTTTTATAATACTATTAAGCAAAGAGATAGAATTATTGAAAGAAAAGGGGATTCCTTTTGAAAAGTAAATTAACTGTTTTGGTTGCAATTTCAGCTGCTTTAACTTTAGCAGGATGTAGCCAAAGTACACAAGGTAATAGTAATTCACAATCACAGTCAGAAAAATCAAGTCAAGTTTCTAAGAGTAACTCAGAAAAAACTGGCACCTCAGAATCAAGTAACAGTCAAAACTCAGCAAAATTATCTGCTGAGAATATGGACTATAAGACGCAGGCTAGTGCAATCTCTGTCTATGCTGCACAAAAGTATGGCGACACTTGGGAAATTGCAGTTAATGCTGCCAAAAATGGTAATTTAGGTGTTGCGTTCAGAACCAAAGCCGCAACAGGTATTACTTCTGATGACTCAGGATATGTTTATGAGGTCTCCGGTACTGGTAAAAGCAGTAATGCTCGTTACATGCTAAACGGAGATGGAGCACAAAAGAAAATTACTATTTTTGTTAAGCAAAGAAACCTTGGTACTGTAACTTTACAAGATGTAGTTGATTACATTAATAAAAATAATGATGTTGATCTAGTTCAAAGCTTGGCTAAAAATGCCAAACTAGATGTTAAACTTGAAGGCGATAATGACAATGCAGCTGGTGCTAAGGAATCTGCTAGTGCCGTAATTCCATCAAGCTTGCAAGGTACTTGGTACACTGCAGATACTGGCAATGGCAATATCGATACTTTGACTGTAACTGCTAATAAGATCAATGATGAAGCTGGTTTTAGCATGGATGTAAAGGCTAAAAATTCAGGTTCTTCAACTAGTTCAGGCTATATGAAACAAGCTACTATTAATGGAATTAATTTCTATAGTTTCACTAATATGGGTCAGGAGCCAGGTCAAGGTAGTACATACTTAGCACCGCATACTGAAAATGGTCAAAGCGTAATTGTTTCAGCTAACTCTAAGGGAACAACTAATGCTGTCTACTGGAAGAGCGAAGCCTTGGCTAAGCAAAACTCCAACAAGCAATTTAGCGATCTACAGTATTAAAAGTGAATAAAATATAGAATTAGGCGATATCTTTGTGATATCGCCTTTTTTGTTGTGAAGACGTTTTTATAAAACTTTTACTTACGAAGAAAAAATTTTTCTGGTAAAGTAATCAACGTTGCAGAAAAAAGGAGGAAAAATTTAATGGATAATACTCAAAGTGGGATGAAAGCTCGCATCATGTTCAACGGCCTTGGCGTGCTATTCTTCCATTAATGTTTGGAGCATTTTGGGGATGTTCAGTGAAACTTCGTTGAATAGTGAATGGAAGTCGTTAATTACTTAGTATTTGGAGTGGCTAATACTTTTTTTGATTTCTGTAAAACTAATTTACTGTCAATAAATTTTATAATATGATATAATTTTTGTAACTAAAAATAGTTGCAAGGAAAGAATGGTTAATGGTAAATCACAAGAAGACAATAGAAAAGATCAAAGCAGAATCAGTAAATATAACTTATACAGAAGCGGAATCTTTGCTTGAATGGTTAGGCTATACTAAACTAAATAAAGGCAAAACAAGTGGCTCACGTGTTAAATTCATTAAAGGGAATAAGCCGATATATTTGCATAAGCCACATCCTAGAAAAAACTTGTTAAAATATCAAGTTAAAGATTTAAAATCTAATTTACGAGGTGAAATCTAATGAAAAAAGAATTATCATACAAAGGCTATTATGGTTCAGTAGAATATTCATTAGAAGACGATGTTCTCTATGGTAAAGTTATTGGTATTAAAGGCCTCTTATCATATGAAGGACAAACATTAGATGAATTAAGAAAAGACTTTCAAGGTGTTATAGATGAATATTTGGAAGATTGCAAGGTTCAAGGGATTATGCCTCAAAAGTCGTATAAGGGTTCCTTCAATGTAAGGATTACACCTGAATTGCATATGAAAGCAGCTGCTTATGCAGCTAGCCAAGCCGAATCACTTAATAGTCTGGTTGAAAAAGCTATAAAAAAATATGTGAATGCTTAAGCAATGTAGTTTTTAGTGGCTGTGGTATTTTAAGGAGTTGCTGAAAAATGCAAGTGCTAAATGATTTGAAAATGCCGAATAAAGAAACACTATATTTTAATGATCATATTGTCCCTTGGATAGAAAAAGAAGAGTGGGCTAATAATGAGCATACAGAAGTCGCTTTAACTTTTAAGAAAAACACCCCAGTAGATATTATTAATAAATTTTTGATTTGTCGATCTGAATTAGCTATTAACTATACTGCAGATTATAAAATTGTATAGGAAGACCACATGTTGTATCCATATGCAGAATTTCCTGGGGAATTGTCAATTACATATTCTCAAATAATGGTAGACGATAATGTAAAGGGTGGTAAAAAGGTTTTGGTCCACTTTGAACAACCGACAGATTATGGATTTAAAGAAGCCAGATATGAGTTGCCTGATTATAAAGAAATTTACAACTACGACTTTACACCTTCTGAAACTAGAAATAATCTAGATATTCTTAAGAGAAACGAAAGTCTAATTTGGAAGTGTGCCGAAGAGGAGGAAATAAGTACTTAATTATTTTCGGCTTAAAAATTTTACTATGACTACAATTGATTTTCATGACTAATAAGAAGAACTCACTATAAGTGGGTTCTTTTTTAATAATTACACCACTATAATATCTTAAGTAAAGCTAAAAATGATTCAGTTAGAAAAGAGTAAATATGAAAGTCTTAAAAAAGTGGGATTAGCGTTGTTGTCAGTGATACTGGCATGTGTAATTATCTTCTGTGGCTATTATATATATTTGGCTACGCGTGGTGCTAGTTAAATCGTTCTAGACAATAAGCCAAATTATAAGCTAAAATTGCAATTTCCAACCGGCTTTGAAAGCCTATCAGACTACGTGCTCGATTGTTCTCGGCATTGTAATAGGTCAGAAGCGAAAAGTCGCTTTCAATTGTTCTGCGAATAGCCATCAATTGATGATCATTGTGCTTTTTAGCTCCTGTCATATTTTTACGATATGGTGTCCAAAGTTCATAACCCATTTGTTTTAGCTGTTGATGCAGTCTTTGCCTAAATAGCCTTCGTCGCCAAGAAGATAGTAATTAGATGGATGGGTATTTTCCATCAGTTCAACTGTCTCCCTGGCATCATGAACTGATGCCTTTGTTACGACATAATCAAGAATGTAACCGTCATCGCTAACAATGGCATGAACTTTGAAACTATAATAGTAGATCTTTTTGGTTGCCTTATAGCCTATATTCGCAGAACCGCGAAAAATCCTTACGCGATAATTGCGAACCGGCTGACAAACTGGAACGGGAAAACTGTCAATAATCAAGAATTGTCCGCTTAAATCAACTTTTTGATTCATTTTTTTGCGTATCTGATAAATCAACTGGAGCAGCTGTCGAGAACGGCGGTTAAAACGCGAATGCGATAGACAGCCGAAGCATGCGCAGAACCTTCTTTGTGATTCGATTCCAGTCTTGGCCTGCCAGATAGGCAAAGCCAAAATTAAACTGTCCGTAACTTTTACCTGGTTGATGTTTCGCCGTTGACTAAATTCAGCCGGAGCAGATAAACGATACTAGTACCGGCAAATTTTGACTAAATCTTTAAAACCAACTTGTGTTAGGATGACTAAAACGCTTAAGCTTAAGGCAGTTCAATCAGATCAGACTCTTTTCTATTGAATACTACAACTTGAGTCTAGTCCGATTGGACTTTTTTATTAACTAAAACGATTTAACTAGCACCACGCGTAGTTGCTAAATAATGTACGAACGAATGATAATGCAAAGCATAGATGTGTACATTAGTGAGATATACATAAGCTAAATATTAGAAAAGGGCAAAACATTTCAAATAGTTTTGCCCTTTTGATATCTATTCTTTTGTTAAATTTTCATTTTGCGCTTAACTTCCCATTTACGAAGCAAAGGTAAAATAAATCCTGTACCGAATAAGAATAGTACTACTACGATATTCATCCATAATTGATGAAACCATTTCGGTGTTCCAAATTGCCCATTCTGCGGAAGAAATGCCATTGTTGCACAAATGAATGTTAATAGGAAACACCACCAGCCTACAGCCAGTGCGCCTTTTCTGTTTTTAATAAATACAAATTCATTTTTACCAAAGTGTTTACGATTATATCTTAAAATCAGAAAACATAGAAATACTACAGCAGTTTTGTATGGTGAAACGATAGTATTGATATTAAGTAACCAGTTAACAAAATCGTTAATTTTAGGTAACGTACCACCAAGGACAATTAGTACTAAAGTAGTTCCAGCGGTAAAAATGTAACTGTTAATTGGACGGCCGTTTTTATTCTTTTTGAGTAGCCAACTAGGCATGTACTTAACTGCAGTATCTGATGCTAAGAAACGACTGGCGGCATCAATTAAGGCAGCAATTTGAGCTAATAGACTAACCAAGCAAACTATAGAGTATGCAAGCATTAAGCTATTACCCATACCAGCTTCGCGTCCCAATAATTGGAAAGCAAAATAATCACCATTCATTTTGAAGTCATTAGGAATATGCTTTGCATCAAATAAAACAGCTAATCCGAGTGTTTCTAGAATGACCATAAGGGCAGTAACAAAAAATAGGAGCCACATGGTCTTAGGAAATTCTTTTTGTGGGTTTCGTAATCTTGAAATATATGGTGCTGCCAGTTCTGCTCCTGACATTGCGAAAATAAGCATACTTGCACTGGAGAAATAATGCAGGCTTAAATGAGGTTTGATGTTGTTCCAAGTTAATTTAGTTGCAATATGTCCACCATGAGACAACGACCATACAATCATACCAAAGAATACTAACGTCATTACTACCATGGCGATACCGCTCCATAATGAAGTTGCATCTAGGGCATCCTTAACGGTATTATCGAAGATCAAAAATAACAATATGATTAGAAAGGTTATAAAACTAAAGACCATTGGCGACATTTTTTGACTTAGCGATCGATTGCCAAGAATTACCCAAGATATGGATACAACTACTGAACTAGCACAATCTATTAAATAAGGAATTGTTTGTGCCCAGTACATCCAACCAGTGGCATATCCTAGTAAATCGCTTCCTGTACCGCGCCTAATCCAAGAAGACATACCACCTGCTTCTTCACCTTCATATGCACTACCTAATTCGGTGGCAATCAAAGTGTAGGGCAGATGATAGAAAAGAAGCATGATAATCCATAATACTAAGACGAATAGTCCATATTCTTGATATGGGTAGAATGGATCTTCGAAACTGATAACTGTTATGTAGACAAACATGGATAGGGTTATCCAACCCATATAATGCTTTTGAGTGTTTTCCTCTGTCATTTTTACTCCCTTTAAAAACTAATTTTGAGGTTGGTTTTCAAAATTAGAAGAAGGGGGCTTGTTTTGTCTTTTTAAAAACTCAAAAAAGTACTGCATTTTTGCTAAATAATTTTTCCTCCTAAAGGTTAGTCTTATTATTACGCAAAAATTATCTATAATAAAGGTATCATTAATATTTTATGGAGGGTAAAATGCATTATCTAAGAATAGCTGCTCGAAAAGATTTGTTGCCATATTTGCCGAAAAATTGGCCAACTATTGAATTAAAAGAGAATCTAAATGGTGCATATTTAGCCGCAGTTGTTGTCCGAAAAAAGGATAGCCGTGGAGTGGGTATGCAAAAAGTATTTGCTAAACAATTAAAGTTAGATTTACCTTTGATTATTTGGGAAGATAATCAAGATATGATAAAGGAAATTGATCAAAAAGCGAGTCAGTATGAAACAAATGTAATTCCTGAATTTCTTAGAGACTTAACTAAGTTTGCTGATCAGGACGATTTGATTTTAAGTACACCAGGACATCATAATGGTCATTTCTATGATCGTCATCCAGCTGGAGCGGTGATGAAAGAATTTTTTGGTCACAACTTGTTTAGAGCAGATGTTTCTGATAGTGTATTTGAACTGGGAGATATGATGACTCATGAGGGTGGACCATTAAAAGCAGAGGAAGAAGCCGCAAAAGCGTACAATGCTGATAAGGTTTACTTTTGCACTAATGGGACAACCAGTGCAAATACTATCTGTGCAACTGCTGTATTGAAAAATAATGATCTCGTTCTGTTTGATCGTAATAATCATAAAAGCTTATACAACAGTGCATTAATTATGACAGGTGCTAAACCTGTTTATTTACCTACTGATAGAAATGCTGATGGATTAATTGGACCATTGACTAAAGAAAGTTTAAACGAAAATAAAATTAGAGAAGAAATTGCTAAAGTTGATCCTGATCGAGCTAAAGTCAAACGTCCATTTAGAATGGCAGTATTACAGTTGGAAACATACGATGGCGTATTTTACAATGCAAAGTACTTAATTGAAAAATTGGGTAGGCTTTGTGATTATATTCTTTTTGATTGTGCTTGGGGAGGTTATGAACAATTTGTAGATGTTTTGCGCGACTTGTCACCATTACAACTGTCTTACGGTCCAGATGATCCAGGTATTCTAGTAACGCAATCTATTCATAAACAGCAAGCTGGAATTGCTCAAGCTTCTCAAATTCTTAAAAAGGATGGTCATTTGAAAGGGCAGAAGCGTTATGTTGACCATAAGCACTTCAATCATGCATATCTTAAATATGTAACCACAAGTTATTCTTATCCAATTTATTCTTCCTTAGTTGTAAATGCGAAGATGGCAAATTCACCAGCTTGCAAATCTTGGTGGGACGATACAGTTAAACTTTCAATTAAATTTAGAAAAAGATTGCTAAAGGAAAGTAAGCTTTTTAGACCGTTAGTGCCTTTAAAAATTAATGGTAAAAAATGGCAAGATATTTCTACAGAAGTGTTAATGCATGATAAGCAAGCCTGGAAATTAAGTCCTTCTGATGATTGGCATGGATTTAATAAAATCGACGATAATGAAGTAGTTTTGAGCCCGTTAAAATTAACAGTTCTTAATCCAGGTATTGATTTAAGTGGTGAAGAATATGCTGAAGAAGGGATTCCAGGGGTTATTCTTGAAAATTATCTTCACGAAGAACATATTATTCCAGAAAAATCTGATATATATTCAACACTTTATTTAATTACTCCTGGAGAAAGTAATGTTGATATGGAGACTTTATTTGATGCATTAATGAGGTTTGAGCATGCTTATTTGGATAAACAACCATTATCTGAAGTGATGCCACAATTAGTTAAGAAATTTCCTGATCGCTATAAAGGATATACTCTTTACCAGCTTTGTCAGGAAATGCATCAATATTATGAGCAGAATCATATCTTTGAGCTTGAAAGAGATTTGTTTCTTAAGACAACCTTTCAAGATTATGTAATGAAGCCTGGCCAAGCTGATTTCGACTTTAATGAAAATAAAAGTCAATTAGTAGAGCTTGATAACTTAAAGGGAAGAATAGCGCTAGAAGGTGCATTACCATACCCACCAGGTGTCTTTATCGTTGCACCAGGAGAAAAATGGCAACAAATTGATATTGATTATTTCAAAATTTTACTTGGCGCGGCAGCTACTTTCCCTGGTTTTGAGCCAGAAGTTCAAGGTGTTTATAAAGATTCGGGTAAAATTGTTGGAGAGGTATTAAGGAAATAAGAAAATATACTTCTATTTTGAATAAGCATTATTTTATGTTGGTTTTAATCTCTAATTGAGTTATTTTAAAATGTTTTTGCTAGAAAAAAGGCACTATTATATCGGCAGATGAGTAAATTAACTACTGAAACTGAATTAAGATTTAATGTAAAGACTATTTCAACTGAAGCCATGACCAACATGCTTGAAAAAGACGGTTGGAAGCAAGAATCAATGCACTTTGCAGAAAACAAGATCTCAGCTAACGCAATGGTATCAATGCTTGAAGATTTAGGTTGGAAAGAAAACTAAGAGTCAAAATAAGAAAAATTCTAACTACGATGCAGTAGTAAAGTCACATCGCAATATCGATCAACTAAGAAAGCCAGTGTAGGTAAGTTAACCTATGCTGGTTTTTGGTTTATTAATATTTTAGCTAATAATTTGCACATGATTTATTGTTTCCAAAGACAGCTTAGATCCTGATACAATAATTGTTTCTTGATCGTAATAACCTTCCACAAAGCCTTTAATATCAGGTGATAAATTACCATTTTCATCTAGGTCTTTTAGTTGAAGTGAGATCAGTCTATGATTACAAAAGGAATCTAGCAGAATTTCACTAATTTTATCGACAGTCATTTCAGACTTTTTAAAATAATTAGTATTTCTTTCAATATTGCTCTTGCTAATTTTTACAGTATGATCACTCAAAAAGAAACCAGACCATTTCTTCATGCCAGAATCCTGATAATTACGAAAGAACTCATCTAGTTTTTGGTCGAATGCATTTTTATTCATAAGCATTACCACCATTATGTCCACCAACTAATTTGCTACGCTGGATAGCTGTTGCACCTTTGGATAGACTGGATGCTTTAACTACTGCGGAAAAGCCGTACTTTTTACGCAATTTGTCTACTACATGGTCAAGCTTGTATCTTTTGATCTGTAGTTCTGGATCTTCCAGGATATTTAACTGCATACTGTGGTCGGGAACGAGCTCGCTATAGCTAACGCCAATACAGCGTACAGCTTCACCTCGCCAATTTTTTCTAAAAATAGCTAGTAAAGTTTGTACAAGTTCATGATTAACATTAGTTGGAGTGATTTTTCTTTGAACATTAAAACCATCACGATCATTATCATAATCTAGTTCTGAAAAGGAGAAGCCAATATAAAGACTGACCTTGCCTGCACACAAATTATGTGCTCGAATTCTAGCTCCAACTTGTTCGCCGATTTCTCGAATGACAATTTCGATTTCTCGTTGCTGAGAATAGTCCCTTTGTAAAACCTGTGAGTTGCCATAGCTTTTAGTTTTTGGGTGATACTTATGACTGATAATACTGCGATCAACGCCCCAGCTTTCCGCAAATAGCTGCTCACCAATAATACCAAATTCTTTCTTGAGAATGGCTGGATCAGTGTGCGCCAGTTGGTAGACATTATTAATGCCAATTCTACGTAAATGATTAGCAGTGCGAGTATTAATGCCCCAAACGTCTTCTAATTTTGGAATACGCCAGATCGTATCTGGAACATCGATGTAATGCCAGAAGGCAACCATAGATTTATTGTGCTTAGCCTCGTTGTCCATGGCAAGTTTAGCTAATAAGGGATTTTCACCAATACCACAAGTTGTATAAAGCCCTAGAGTATCGTGAATATCTTTTTGAATTTTATGAGCAACATTATATGGATCATTACCAAATAGTTTCCAAGAGGTTGTCATATCAATCATGCCTTCGTCGATTGAGTACATATGAATATCTTCATCAGCTGCATATTTACGAAAAATATCGAGTACCTGCATGCTGCGTTTGATATAAAGATTCATATGTGGATCAACTAGCATTAAGTCTGGTGCTTCTTTTTTAGAGGGTAAGTTTCTAGCTCTCATGACATTGTGTAGGTTATATTTTTTCTTAGCTAGAGGAGAAGCAGCCATAATCAAGCCTGATCCCCAGGGAGCATCTGGCTGTCTTGAAATAACCACTAGGCAAGCTTTCATAGGATTAAGGCCTAATCGTAGGGCTTCGCATGATGCGAAAAAGCTTTTGTTATCAATCATAAAAATAATACGATGAGGTTCGTACTTGAAATCATACATAATACCGTCCGCCTTTAGTAAACTGCACGAACTAACGTGCGCACATTTATATTATATAAACTTTTGTTCGTGCGAACAAGTGGGCATTTTAGAAAAGTCAATAAATCAACAATTTAATGACATTGTTGATTGTTGGCTTTTTTGTTATTTTAGTAAAATTAAAAAAATATAAAATAAATATTGCTTATCTAAAAAATAGATGATATTATTTGTTAAATTTCTTTAACGAGATTTAATAAAACTTACAAAATTAGATAGGGGATGCAAGTATGAGCAATTTAACAAATCCAAATGATCATAAAGATCTGTCGTTTTTATTTAAATCAGTGGATCGATTGGCAGCTTTAGAAACACAAAAGAAGGCCGATACGATTATTAGTGTTCGCAAGAAGTGGGTAGCTGCTGCCATGATTGCTCTTGCTTCTGGATCTACCGTTTTATTAACTAGTAATACTGCTAATGCTGCAACTTCAGATGCTAACTCTGAAGTGCAGGTAACAGCACAAAATCAAAACACAACAGAGAATAAGACGCAAGCTAGAGATACAGCTAATAGCCATGATACTGAACAAAATGCTACAGTGCAGGCTAATTCATCTCAACAAAGTAATCAAGAAACTAATACAACTGATCAGAACAATACACCGGAAAATAATAATCAAGTACAAGCACCGGCCAATCAGGCTGATCATGTTAAAGGAAATGTTCAATCTGTATGGGACCAAGGGTATAAAGGTCAAGGTACTGTAGTAGCTGTTATTGACTCAGGAGCTGATCCAAGTCATAAAGATTTTCAAACAATGCCGGAGAGTCCTAAGCTTTCAAAGGATGATATTCAAAAAAAGATTGAACAGCAGGGGTATGGGAAGTACGTAAATGAAAAGTTCCCATATGTTTATAACTATGCTGATAGAGACAATGATTACATTACTTCTGATGACACTAACTCAAATGATTCTCCTCACGGTCAACACGTTTCAGGTATCATTGCTGCTGATGGAAAACCAGATGGTAATAAAGAATACGTTGTCGGTGTTGCTCCAGAAGCTCAATTGATGCAATTGCGTGTTTTCGGTCAGTTCTCAGATGAAAAAACTGATGATGTTGCTAAGGCTATTTACGATGCTACTAATTTAGGTGCGGATGTAATTCAAATGTCCCTTGGTCAAGGTGTTGCAGATCAGCAATTAACTAATATTGAACAAAAAGCTGTTCAATATGCAATTGATCATGGTGTGTTTGTTTCAATTTCTGCATCAAATAATGGTCATTCAGGTTCAGTTGATAATACAAGTAATGTGACTTCTGTAGAAAGTTATGAATCTGGAAGTGCAGATGGTAATTATGAACCACTTAATTCAAGTACAGTGGCCAATCCTGGTGCTTCTAAAAATGCATTAACAGTAGCTGCAGAGACTTCAGCTACTGGTAAAGATAGTGACATGGCTGGATTTTCATCTTGGGGACCGGTACAAGACTTTACTTTAAAACCTGATTTGGCTGCTCCAGGGTATCAAGTTGTTTCTACCGTCAACAATAATAATTACCAAACAATGAGTGGAACCTCAATGGCTGGTCCATTCGCAGCAGCAAGTGCTGCACTGGTAATGCAACGGCTAAAGAAAACTAATCCTGAATTAAAAGGAGCGCAGTTGGTTGCTGCTACTAAAGCTCTTTTAATGAACAGTGCTAAACCTCAAACGCAAAATGGGTATACTACACCTGTTTCTCCACGTAGACAGGGTGCCGGACAAATCGATGTTGGTGCTGCGACTTCGAATCCAGTTTATGTAATTGCTGATGATGGAACAAGTTCAGTCTCACTTCATCAAGTTAAAGAAAACACGCCATTTACTTTAACTTTCCATAATCTAACGGACCAAGAACAAGTTTATACTTTTGATGACTTTGGTGGTGGATATACTGAACAAAGGGATAGCAATACTGGAGTTTATCATGATGTTCAATTAGCGGGTGCACGTGTTTATGGTGAAAATTCATTTAGTTTAGCTCCTAAAGAAACTAAACAGGTTACGTATTCCTTAAATCTAAATGGCTTAAACAACAATCAATTAGTAGAAGGGTTTTTAAGATTTACCAATACTAATGATAAATCTACAGTTTCAGTACCATATTTAGCTTACTATGGTGACTTAACCAGTGAAAATGTTTTTGATCAAAATGCTAATGAAGCACACTCCGACATCCAGGGAAATCGATTCGTTAATGAGCAAAACTATCCTCGTGGTGTTGCTGATCAAGAATCATTAAAGCAACTTGTTAATGTAGAAGGAGATTACAACTGGCAAGAAGTTGCAAAATTGTATGAAAGCGGAAAGGTAGCTTTCTCACCAAATAACGACAATAAGAGTGATCTTCTTAAACCATATACTTATTTGAAACAAAATGTTAAGGATTTAAAAGCTGTGGTCCTTGACGCTCAAGGTAATGTCGTAAGAGTTGTTGCAGATGTGCAAGGTGTAGATAAGTCTTATGATGAAAACGGAGTAACTAAAGATACAAGCTTATCAGTTTCAATGAGAGATAATCCTGATGCGTTTGAATGGGACGGCAAAGTATATAATAGTAAAACTGGTCAAATGGAAGTTGCTAAAGATGGTAATTATACTTATAGATTAGTAGCTACACTTTGGAATGAAGGACCTCATCAAGTGCAAACTGCAGATTTCCCTGTAGTAATTGATACTGTTGCACCAACATTGTCTAATGTGAAATATGATGAAGCCACGAATACTTTAAGCGGTGAATACCAAGATACTGGGGCTGGCTTTACTAATTATTCATATGCTACAGTTACAGTTAACGATAAAGTCTTCGGCTATAAACTTAGTGATAGCCAGTCGGCTTTTGATAATGCTGAAAAGACAAAAGGACATTTCAGTTTTGCTTTGGACAAGAATGCGGTTGCTGCGTTATCAAACGCTGAAAATAAGGTAAGTGTTGCCTTGAGTGATGTGGCTGATAATACTGCAGTTTACAGTGTTGATGTAGCAGGAAAAGATATTAATGAACCTGCAGTCAGTGTTTGGAATGCTACTAATGGATTAGCATTTGATCAAAATTCTACTAGTTACAATAATGATACTAAGACTTACACGTTAATTGGTGGAGCAAATCAAGATTTCTATTTGAATGGTAAATTAGTTCAGGTTCAAAATGGTCAGTATTCTGTTCCTGTTGATGTCAATTCAACTAACTTGGTATTTAGCACTGATGCTACTGGTAAAAATGTGTTAAAGAATTTCTCAACTGTAACTCCAAAAGCATTCTTTAATTGGCAAGTTACTGACACTTTTGCAGGTAACTTTGGTGTTTCAATCAACTCTGTTGAAACTAATCGAAAAGATGATGTAGTTGTTCAAGCTGCTGTACCTAAAGGTGAAAATGTCCAAGCTTTTGCTAAAGATTACTTTACAGGTGAATTATATACAGGTGAAGTTAATGATGGGGTAGCTACATTCCATGTACATACTTCAATTAATGGTGGCAAGCGTGCATTATTAACTGGTTGGACTGTTGTTAATGGACCATCTTACAATGATAAGCAAGAAACTAGTCAAAGAGGCGTAGCAAGTTCAAATCACCTGGGTGTTTACTATGAAGTAGATGCAGCTGATCGTCCAGTTTATACTAACCGTGATCAGTTAGGTGTTGAAGTAAAAGACGAGGCAGCAAATGTGGATGCATTTGGTCCAGGAGCATATCCAGGACATGCCCCATCTGATTTGACGACTAGAACAGCTCCTAATCCAAACATTCATTTTGATTATATGAATGATAATGATACTACTCGTTTTGGTCAAAACGCAGTATTAAAGGGTTACTATGATCCCACTACAATGAAGTTTACGGTAACTGGTAATGTAGACGATAATGTAACTAGCTTAACTGTCTTGAGTGATAGTTCCAATGAAAATGACCCTGCAAATCAAGTTAAACTAGATCAAAATGGTAAGTTTAGCTTTGCCGTGACTGCAAATAGTACTGGTCAACGTCCAATTGCTTATCTTTATAGGACGAAGGACGGTCAAACTGTTCGTGGTACATTAAATCTTATCTTAGACACAGTAAAACCAACTCTTGAAGTCAACCAAGTTAATGGTAATGAACTTGAGCTTTGGACTAATAATCCTAAATTTGTTTTATCAGGTAAGGTAAATGATAACTTGGATGGTTATAGACTCTACGTTAATGGTAATAACATTTATCGTGAATTCTTAAACTCAGGTTATAATCGTTTAGAAGGTTTGAATACTGATACAGAGTTTACAAATCCATATGGCGATCATGAATTTGAGCAAGTTGAAAATCTTAACGATAATAATGATCAACCGACTACTCATATCTTTACTGTTAATGTAGTAGATCAGGCTGGAAATACCGTCACCAAGAAGCTAACTGTGCATTTTGATCCTAACTATGTTGTACCTACAGACAATACAAATGTAGTAGTTGACACTAGCACGAGTGACACAGATGGAGTTACTGAAACAAAACCAATTGATCCTTTAGTAGGTAAATCATTTAAATTATTGCATAATGCATATCTTTATGATCAAAATGGTGAAGTTGTTTTGACTGATGTTGAGAATGCTAAGAGCTTGCTCAAAAAAGGACAGACAATCGTTGCATTGGATAATGCTAAAGTAACATTTATCAATGGCGTTAAGTTTTATAGAGTAGGCAACAATACTTTTGTTAAAACGGCAAATACTGTTCTTCAAGCACCTAAGAGACTCAAGCTGACTCACAATGCTTATGTTTACGATCAAAAAGGTAATGTTGTCAAAAAGCATGGCAAGAAAGTTTTACTTAAGAAGAATCAATGGATTAGTGCATTGAACAATGCAGATAAATATGTAATCAAGGGTAGGTTATATTACAAATTAGCTGATGGTCAATTTGTAAAAGTGGCTAATACTGTTACTAAAAAAGCTAAGTTACGAAAAACTGTAGTGAGTTAGAAATACAGATAAATAGTCAAGTATTGTAATTTTGCAATGCTTGACTATTTTTGTGCTTGTAGTTTGTTTTGAATTTTCTTCTGTCTATGACGAATAAGCTTAACGATTTCAAAGTACATTTTTTGGAGAATAACATATTAGCACATAAGCGAGAAACTAAACTAATGAGAAGAATTTAGTTATAATATTTATGTAAGCGATTTCTGTAAAAGTAGATTAAAAATCTAAACAAAGAAAGAAGGGTACTTGATGAAGAAAATTATTAATGATCCACACGATGTGGTGCCAGAAATGGTTGATGGAATGACTAGATCATATCCGCAATATATTGAAAAAATTGAAGGAACTGAAGCTGTTGTTCGCGCAGATAAAGCATCAATGAAAGATAGAGTCGGAATTATCAGTGGTGGCGGATCGGGTCATGAACCAACTCACGCTGGCTTTGTCGGTGATGGGATGCTTAGTGCAGCTGTTTGTGGCCAAGTCTTTACCTCACCTACGCCAGATCAAATATATGCAGCTATTAAAGCTGTTAACCAGGGTAAAGGCGTCTTCATGGTTGTTAAAAATTATTCAGGTGATGTCATGAACTTTGACATGGCTAAGGATTTAGCAAGTATGGATAATATTCCTGTTAAATCAATTGTAGTTGACGACGATATTGCCGTTGAAAATAGCCTTTATACTCAAGGAAGACGTGGAGTAGCTGGAACGATCTTCATGCATAAGATTCTTGGTGCAGCTGCTGAACAGGGAGCTAGTCTTGATGAGATTGATGCTTTAGCTAAAAAGGTTTTACCAAATATCAAGACAATTGCTGTAGCTCTTTCTGCAGCAACTAATCCAGAAGTTGGTAAACCCGGCTTTATCCTGAAAGAGGATGAAATTGAGTATGGTGTTGGCATTCATAGTGAGCCGGGCTATCGTCGTGAAAAAATTAAGCCTTCAAAAGAATTAGTTGATGAATTAATTGGTAAATTGAACGATGAAATGCATCTTGATAGTAGCAAGAAATACGCTTGTTTAATTAACGGCATGGGTGCTACTCCATTAATGGAACAATATATTTTCTCAAACGATGTCTTAAATAAATTAGAAACTTTTGATATTGAACCTAGCTTTATGAAGGTCGGTAATTATATGACTTCAATTGATATGGCCGGTATTTCACTTACGCTTTTTGAAATTCAGGATGATAAATGGCTAGATTATTTGAATTATCCAGTTAAAACAATTGCTTGGTAGAAAGGAAAAACAATGGCATTAACTACTGATACACTAACTATTTGGATGAATAAGTTCGCTGACAAGGTTAATACAAATAAACAATATTTAAGTGATCTTGATACGCCAATTGGTGATGGAGATCATGGCTTTAATATGGATCGCGGGATGACTGCAGTTAAAGAAAAATTAGCTACTAAACCAGCTGATTTAACTTCTGGTTTTAAGACGATTGCCATGGCGTTAATTTCAACAGTTGGTGGTGCATCTGGCCCGTTGTATGGAACGGCTTTTCTAGAAATGGCCAAGAAGAGTGCCTCAACTGATGATATTGGTGAGTTGTTTGATGCTGCGCTAGCTGGAATTGAAATGCGTGGTGGCGCTAAACCAGGCGATAAGACCATGGTAGATGTCTGGAACACTTTAGTACCAGAGGTTAAGAGTGGCAATTTAACTGAAGAAAAAATCAAAGATGCTGTTGAGGCTACTAAAGATATGATTGCTAAAAAAGGTAGAGCGTCATATTTAGGTGAACGGTCCAAGGGACACATTGATCCTGGTTCTCAATCCAGTGGATATCTTTTTGAAGCAATGCTTGAAACGGAGGGCTTGCTATGAGCTTAGGTCTAACTTTGGTTTCTCATGTACCAGACATTGCTAACGGATTACCTAAATTGCTTAATCAAGTAGCAAAGGATGTGCCGATTACTGCCGCAGGTGGTACAAACGACAATGATATTGGCACTAGCATGGAAAAGATTATGACGGCATTTAATGAAAATTCTGCCGATGAAATTCTAGCTTTTTACGATTTAGGCAGTGCAAAAATGAACCTTGAAATAGCCATGGAAATGATTGATAAAAAAGTTCATCTCTATGATGCTGCTTTTATCGAGGGAGCTTATACAGCTGCATCACTTATTCAAGCAGGTGTAGGCTTAAACGATATTGAAAAGCAACTTAAACCACTAATTGTTAAAGATTAATAGAAAGAGGGCATTATGTCAGGATTCATAGGAGAGTTCTTTGGAACTTTTGTCTTAATTGTTTTGGGCACTGGTTGTGGTGCTGCAATTAATTTGCAAAAATCGTATGCTAAAGGCGCTAGCTGGCTTTATGTAACTATTGCTTGGGGCATGGCGGTTACATTCGGTGTTTATGTTGCTGCCAGTCTTGGTTCACAGGGGCACTTGAATCCCGCGGTTACCATTGGCTTTGCTATTTTTGGCTTTTTCCCATGGAGCGAAGTTGGACCATACTTGCTGGGTCAATTTTTAGGTGCCTTTGTCGGTGCAGCTTTAGTAGCAATTCAGTTTTATCCTCATTTTAAGGCTACTAAAACATCAGAAGCAGGAAACAATGTTGGGATTTTTGCTACTGCACCAGCGATTAAGAACAATTTATTTAATTTCTTAAGTGAAACGATAGCAACTTTTATCTTTGTTTTTGCGTTACTTAACTTAGGTGATTTTGATAAAGGATTAAAGCCGATTGCGGTTGGTCTATTGATCATGGTTGTCGGTCAAGCTCTTGGCGGAACTACTGGATTCGCATTGAATCCTGCTCGTGATTGGTCGCCAAGATTAGCATATACAGTTTTACCTATTCCTAATAAGTCGTCAGCTAATTGGAGCTACGCTTGGGTGCCGATGGTCGGACCGATTGCCGGCGGTATTTTGGCCGCGGGATTGCAATACTTGCTTAAATAATACATGTGGAATTGAAGAAACGGGTACGTTGTACCTGTTTTTTATTTTGAAAAAATAAGTAAAAAATATAGCAAGAAATCAAAAATGACGCTAGTTGATCGAACCAGCGTCATTTTTTTAGATAATAGATGTAGAAAATAGTTTGAAAAACGATTAGTTTTTATAGAAATCTTTATTATACTTTACTTGTCTTCGTAGCCCTTTGGGTGACTCTTGTGCCAGTTCCAAGCAGTTGCGATAACGTCATCAACACTTTCATGCTTTGGCTTCCAGCCCAAAATAGTTCTTGCTTTGGTTGAATCAGCAACCAAAGAGTCAGGGTCACCGCCACGACGTGGACCCATTGTGTAAGGAATATCAATCCCTGTTACTTTTTTAGCAGCGTTCAAAATTTCAAGGTTGGAGTAACCTTGAGCAGTACCCAAGTTAAAGACATCTGACTTATTAGTCTCCATCATATGTTTCAGTGCCAAAATATGAGCATCAATTAAATCTTCAACTTGAACGTAGTCACGAACGTTGGTACCGTCCTTAGTGTCATAGTCATCACCAAAGATAGTAAACTTACCATCCCCAGAAATTGCACTCTTCAAAATATTTGGAATCAAGTGTGTTTCTGGTGCGTGATCTTCACCGATTGTGCCATCACTTGCAGCACCAGCAACGTTGAAGTAGCGAAGAGCAGTGTACTTAATACCATCAGCTTTGTCAGCCCAAGCCATGATCTTTTCCATCATCATCTTGGTTTCACCGTATGGGTTGATTGGGTTAAGTGGGGTGTCTTCAGTGATTGGCAACTTCTTAGGAATACCGTAAGTTGCAGAACTTGAAGAGAAGACTAAGTACTTAACGCTGGCATCATTCATTGCTTGTAATAATGAAATCATGCCAGCAACGTTGTTATCGTAGTACTTAAGTGGTTTCTTAACTGACTCTGGAACTAATGAATATGCTGCAAAGTGCATTACAGCATCAATCTTTTCATCACGTAAAATTTTGCTTACCAAAAAAGTATCTTCAATATCGCCTTGGTAAAACTTAGCCTTAGGATCTACAGCCTTTCTATGACCAGTATATAAAGCATCTAAGACAACAACATCATTGCCTTCTTTAACTAATTCGCGTACAGCGTGTGAGCCGATATAACCCGCACCACCGACAACTAAAACTTTCATGTTTTGCGCTCCTTTATTTTAGTTATTATCTTTTATTGAAATCGATTACATTATAACACATATTTTAGTAAATAATTTACTTATTTTAGATAAATTATTTAAAAACACTAATTTAGTCTAAATGAAAATTCATGATCTTGACTTGGGTCGATTTGATACTGATCTTCAACATCTGCACCCCAGCTGTCAATGCCGCCAACACCGCGGACAGCACCAGCAATTACCAAAACAGTTCTGCGGGCTAATGGCAGTTCTTCAATATGAGTTGCATTTTCTAGTTCTTCTGCTGTGTAGGGAAGGCAACTGAAGTTGAATGGCTGCTTAGTTTGCGTAATCTTTAAACTAAAGTCGCCATCTTTGTCCGCATTGTTTTGCGTAGAATTACGGGTGATGACTAATTCATTAGTCTGCATATGCATCCCGTTTTCCTGTGGTACAAGATACTTAGTAACTGGCAAGCCGTCAATGTGGAAAGTTCCGCGTTCTGCTCCAGCCATTCTGTCAGGGTAGGTTTCACCAGACAAGCCAGTATAGTCAAAACTTTTAGCCTTGGTTGGCATAATGAATCTCATGCCGATAACAGGCAAAGGCGGCAAGCCTTTTTTACCAAAATAATGCATGGTAATCGTCATGTGACCAGCATCATTAATATTGTAAATGATTTTGACTTTGGTTGCAGGAGTAGTTAAAGTTTCGTAGTCAAAAGCCACTTTTACTTCATGGGCAAATTCCTGATTGCTAAATTGATTATTGATTGGAGCGACAGGCAATTCGTCGAATTGGTGATCGTCAACTTGAACGTGAATACCAACACATTTAGTGAACATGTCAGCTCCTAGCCATTGGGCTGCTTTTTGATTAAAGCCGCTACCGCGATCGTTATCGGTGGTCGCCCGCCAAAAAGTTGGTGTAGGCGTGCGGTAAAGCCATTCTTTGTCCTTGATTTTCAAAGATTCAAGGCCACCACGCTCGTAGCTGAATAAATAGGCGAAATCTTGGCCATTGACTCCTAAACTAGCTTCACCATAAACGACGTGTAAATTATTTGTGTAATCCATAGTAGTATCTAACCTCCTGCATTGCTGGTTTGGGTGTGCGGTCTGCGAACATTAAACCGTCGCCAGAGAATTCATAATCGGAGTGACGATCATCAAAGTCGCCACCGTAACGCAATACGTCCTGTCCGCTGACTGGATCATGCACAAACAGAGCCTGATCGATGAAGTCCCAGATAAAGCCGCCCATGTACTGAGGGTATTTATCAATTAGCTTGATGTAAGAGCCCATGCCACCGTCGGAGTTGCCCATATCGTGCATGTATTCACATTCGACAAGTGGCTTTTTAGGATTTTGGAGATATTCTTCTGCCTCTTTAGGTGGCAAATACATACAGCTTTCAAGGTCTGAGATTTCTTTCTTAAATTCTGGTGCATGGAAGACGCCTTCGTAGTGGGTGAGGCGAGAAGAATCGTGATCTTTGTAGAGTTTGTTCATAGCGGCGATGTTGCTGCCGGCATATGATTCGTTGCCAAGTGACCAGAATAAGATTGCAGTGTGATTCTTGAAGGTTTCATAATTGCTGCGGGCACGGTCGACGACGACTTCACGCCATTCGGGGATGCTGCCGGGTACATTGGAAGTAGCTTCAACTTGGCCTAACTTTTGCCAGGTGCCGTGGGACTCCAAATTGTTTTCCGCCATCATGTAAATTCCGTTTTGATCGCAGAGATAGTACCAAGGAATTTGATTTGGATAGTGGCAGGTCCTAACGGCATTGATGTTGTTGTGTTTAAAGGTAGCAATGTCTTGCTTCATGTCGGCTAGGGTAATGCTGCGGCCACGCTTAGCATCCCATTCGTGACGATTAACGCCGTTGATGATTAATCTTTTGCCGTTAAGTAAAACCACATGATCCTTGGTAATTTCAATTTTTCTAAAACCAAATTGGTAAGGAATAAGTTCAACTAATTTGCCATCTTGGTCATGAACTTCAATGATTAATTGATAAAGGTATGGATCATGGTTGTCCCATAGGTGAACATTGGCAAAAGTTTCGTTTTCAATTTCAACGGTTGATTTAGGTGGCAACTTTTTATTAAGCAAAGTTTTGCCATCGATATCTTCAACTAAGACGTGGACATTGCCACTGGTTTTACCCATAAAGTGCAATTTAGCGTTGAAGACACCGTCATGGTAATCATTAACAACAGTTGGTTTGATATCTAGATCCATTAGATGAGTCCGAGGTAAGGCTAAGAGTTCAACTGAACGAAAAATACCGGAGAATCTAAACATATCTTGATCTTCTAGCCAGGAAGCAGTGCTGTGTTTGAAGACTTCGACAGCTAAGATGTTGTCTTTTGCTTGAATGTAAGGTGTAAGATCGAATTCGGAAGGTGTGAAACTATCTTCGGCGTAACCGATGAAGTGACCGTTGAGATAGACATACATGGCCCGTTCAACGCCTTCGAATTGAATATGGATGTCATGGCCGGCTAAAGCAGGATTTAAGTCAAAGTGTTTAAGATATGAACCGACTGTGTTGTCTTTCCCTTGACTAAAATCGCCATCCTTGATGCCGCACCCCAGGGTGTAGGCAGGTTTACGATAGATTTTGCTTTCCCAGGGATACAGAATGTTAGTGTATTGATTTTGGGCGTAGCCGTTTAATTCAATTTCACTAGGAACGGGGATGGTGTCAAAGGAAGATGAGTCAAAGCTGCGTTTGTAAAAATCAATGGGCCGGCTTTGAGGATCTTTTGAAAAATGAAACTGCCAGGCACCGTTGAGGCTTTGTTTAAAACTGCTGCTGTGGTTTTGCCATTCACGGTAATCTTTGTAAAAGGGATGATCACTGTGAGCTGGCAGTTGATTAATCCTGAAGACTTCAGGATCATCAAGCCATTTGATATTTGCTTTCATGATAAGACCTAGTTTCTATAAAAAATATATTTTGAAAACGGTTTTATTATAAC